>Ga0194133_10005080_pt1 | contig 17008 bp, 19 predicted proteins | sample TA2KigOf40mmetaG_FD_155448 | JGI IMG/M metagenome (GOLD analysis project Ga0194133, IMG submission 155448) | Freshwater microbial communities from Lake Tanganyika, Tanzania - TA2015055 Kigoma Offshore 40m | ecosystem: Environmental > Aquatic > Freshwater > Lake | place: Tanzania: Lake... | reverse complement strand
CAAGAGTATGGAAAGGCTATTTGAGTATCTCGAAATTGATCAGATGGATCGATCAAAGCACCGTTTGTACTTCAATGAGGTCATAGAGCTCTCAGATGATGTCTCGGTGATTCTGGTTTTACCCCCTTCCGAGACAGTTTGTTTCTTGGAAACCAGTGATGATCAAGTGTCGTCCAACAGTAACTGCAGTATCAATCTGAATAGGAGTGACATGTTGTTACTTCCCCTTCCAATGTTTGAGCTTGTCCATTATGTGAGAGCTGAGGTTTTTAAAATCAAAATTCTCCAATGTTAATTGTTTATTTTTTACAGAGTGCTTACCATATAGAGCTGTTAGTGTCTTACATTAGAGCCATGTCATTCCTTGATCTTGAATTAGTGTTTGCAAGGCAAGTCCATCGTGAGGCCATAACAAATGAAGAGGTTTCTCAGGCACAAAAAAGCCTCAATATTCTCAATGAGCAACATCAGCAACTCGAAGAAGCTTGGAAATCATTGAGGTGGATTCCAGACGTAATTAATAATGTAAGCTTTAAGGCTCTGTTATCATACCTTTTCTTTATTAATAAATAAAATTTCAAATCAGGCAAGAAGTAAGACAAATCATTGTGGTTTGACTTACGAGAGCTTATCATCGTGGTACTCAAGTCAGCCTGACGGTCCTGATGACGCTATTGTTTTTGGCCCCAATTCCAATTCCAATGGTAGCAGCGAATATCACTCTGCTTCAGGCTATGTCAGCAGGTAAAGATAATTCTGAATTTTTATAAAGCTTTTACTGATTGGGGCATATATTTCTAGACGCCAGAGCCAGTATAGTGTTGGCAGTGCATCGCGTCAACTCCTTTCTAGGACTCCAACAACTTGTTCAGATCCTTCAGAATTTAAAGCCAGCATGGTAAGGTTTTTCAAAAGGTTTTGAGGAATGGTCTCATAAATTGCTTTCCTTTCAGGACGACAGTTATGTTCGTTACTATACAGTCCGACCAGATGGCAAAGTTGTTCCTGAAGATAAAGAAAATTGGTCTGATGACAGAAGGGCGCAAGATAATGTAAATAAAAATTCTTTGGAATCACTCTGTTTAATCATAGTTATGTGAATAAATTTTCTTTGACCTGTTCAGCCCAAGAAGAAAAAGAGTCAGCTAATGGAATACGATGTTTATGGACACAGTTCAGATATGAGGTAAATATATATTTTTATTGATTCATGTTGAACTAAGGCATCAAGCCAACTTGAAATAATTATTTAATGTTTGGGGCAACTAAGGGTTGAAGGCTACACATGGCTAGGTTTGAGTTCACACAAGTGCCTTGACTGGCCCTCTTATATAATTGGTTTTTTTCTTGCAGCCGGAAACTCTCATTGCAACATTTTCGGTCAGAGCAACTACTTCAACAAGCCCAACAGCTTCAACACATCAATAGCTCAAGAGGATCAGAAAGTTTTTCTTCGTCGAGTCAATCAAATTGGAAGATTCCAGACGGAGTTCCATCATCAAAATTTGAGCCAAATGTTTTGCAAGTTTATGCAGCTTACCACAGTGGTTTGGCCAATGGAACATCAGTAAAGCTCAATGTAACTCATGCCACAACAGCAAGAGAAGTTGTAGATCTGGTCGTCAAACAACTTAACATGGCTGTCATCATTAAGGTTGCTTTTATCTCGCCATAAAATATACCTACCTTTCATCTGTTCAAATATCTTTTCTTATTTTAGGGTCGTGACGGTCCAGTATACGAGAAAGAAGATCTTAAAAACTTTTGTTTAGTTGCTGTCATAGGGTCACGTGAAAGGTGTCTGAGAGATGATTTCAGACCTCTAAATTTACAGGTACTCAGTAAATCTGCAAGTAATTTTAGGATCTTATTTTTGAATATTTCATTTGACTCATTCAATTTTAGAATCCTTGGAAAAGTGGCAAGTTGTTTGTTCGTATGAAAAATGACCTTTTGGCAGCATTTGAACGAACCAGTATCGAGGCTGGAAATGCCCCAGTGGAAACACAAGTGACATCCACCACAACCCTGCTATAAATTAAGGCTACCCAAATATCAAACTAGACTACCTTTTTAAGAAGAAATTTTGCCACTTTGCAACCTTTGAGACTGCAAACACTCACTTTCATTTTCAAAATCAAAGCAACATTACAAATGCTATTGGCTGTGTCGATGAACTTTTTTTCAATTAGACATTATAGTTTGTAAGTAAGGTTTTTTTCATACTTGTCTTCCAAGCAATGCTATGCATTGACTAAAACTTCTAAAAGTCATCTTTCAAATAAAATATGTATAAATATATATACTCACTCACAACTTCATTTTGTAACTTAGGTACTTTGTAACTGATAAAATTATTTGCTCGTCTTTAAGTGGGTCTGAACAAATTATCACATTTTGTTTAAAATGAAAATAAAGATGAACCAAAAACAGCTTTTATCACTCAAACTCAGCCAAGGAAGACTAGTTTTGTAACTTGTAAATCTACAGTACATTTCATTAAAGAATTTTATGCTCTTGAAAATTAATTTCATACCTTTCAATTAATGTGGAGTAATGAACTCTGAAATGGAATTTACTTAGTAGGATCATTGAGAAAAGAGGTAGGTAGGTAAGATCTAAATTATAACCTGATTCGTTGCATTACTTTGCTTTTTTGGTTATGCCTTTTGAAAACATTTTGGGCTGGCCTGTGGATATAGCCAGACACACTGACCCCTTTGGGATGAGTGCTTCCTTAGGCTTTTCCCGGGTTGGCAGGAAGGGGGTGGGGATTGAGCCCCTGCAAAAGTTATTTTCCTTTGTATTTGAAGCATTTTAGTATCAGAAGATTCTATTTGTTTATTAAAATGAATAAAATAATTCATAGAAAGATACATTTCCATCTAATCAGAAGCTCTTTGGCCTAGAATTCTCTTTTTGACATATCTAGACCACCTTTTATGTATTTGATTCATTTCCACCTGGAAAATGTTAATCCTGCAGCTCCAGTATTTGAATGTCAACAACAAACTTCATTGGAAAAGTACCTTTCAAATATGAATAATTTTGTTTATTTTAATAAACAAATAGTAGAATCTGCGGCTCCTCTTCAGCCTTCAACTGGATAGCACGTGTTGAGGTCTTCTGAAACAAAAATTTAGAAGTTTTTCTAGGATGAGGTTCTTCCTCTGCTTTCACCTGAATGGCACGTGCTGAGGACTCACCACCATTCCAAAATACCAGACCTTTTAGATTGGAAAATACTCCCATCACATTTCGTGAGCTGGGCTGTGAGCAGTAATACTCCAGCATAGAAGTTGAGCTGTGAGCAGTGACTCCAGCATAGACTCTTGAGCTGTGGAACTGGCAATACCCAACATTTTACCCTAGCCCCTCAGCACAGACACCAGGGATAGAAACCAAGTCCCATTGACTATACAGACAGTGGTGTTTCAATTGAGACCTAACTACTATCTCGTCTGAGTAAAAACCTCACGAGAGGTCAACCAGCCCCACATTTCAGGAGTGAAAATGAAAAAAATAGTAGAATCTGATACTGCATGCTTCAAATACAAAGGAAAATAATTTAGGACTCAAAACTAGTTGCTCCCAAAAAAGGCCAATGCTCGCTTTTCTTTTAGTTTATATTTATTTCAGATGACTATTATAAAACTTCCCTTAATTTTATTATGGATTCTTGAACTTTGGATCGAAGTAATCCTTTCGCATCCTCGTACTCAGAGGAAACTTTTTCATCATCATGTTGATTTGCTCACCACTTAATCGGGCATTGCTTCCAAAAGGAATCACACCTTTAAGCTTTTCTTCCTTAGCCAAGGCGTTCTGTTTCTTAAAGGCGGAATAACAGCTCTGAAAGGCTGCAGTCTCTTTCGTGCACATGGTCTGAAACGAGCAAATATCTTTTTAGAGTGTTATTCACATAGAATAAACTGTATTTTAACATACTTTGTCTCCGCTGAATCTTTCTAAGCACGACATAAGTTCCATCATTTCAGAAGAGCAAGACTTTTCACCGCTCCTTTTTTTATCTGATAATATAATTTGAAAATTAAGAAGTAAATTTAGATTAATATTTGTCCCTGATACTTTCTGCTTACTTGGAGTGACAAAGTTTTTCAGAACCATCGGTGACTCTTCTTTGAATACCACAACGTTGGGTTGAACATTGTAACGACCATTGCGTCTACCCCAAAGGTCCCTAGCTCTAATGCCTTGTGAGCGAACCCCTGCTGAGATGTGCACCATGATGGAAAAAACTTGATGAAATGATGCAAAAATAACAAAATATTAGAGCTATCTATATTCAATTCAAGGCCCAAATAGGCAAATTATTTTTGACAAACTGACAAAGTTAGAAAGTCTGTTCAGTTGTTTTGTTTTTCATATAATAATAAACAATGCAAATGTAGCTACCACAGGTCTCAACTATAAAAGTTATCAAAGCTACGGCGTTCCGTTTTACCTAATTTCTAATTTATCCCCATCCTTATCACCCCTCCCCCCTCCCAAAAAAATGAACATCCTATTTAATTTTGAACACTAATAAAATATTGCTCGTGCACATTAAAGTAAAGAATGAAAAACATGTTGTCTCCTAAAACTATTTCAATTTTTAAACTCACGTGCATGACTTCACGTGGCAACGTACCTTTGTTAGTGTTGATCAGCTTCCTTCTAATATATTAGCCTAATGCCTATTAGACTAGTTTCTGACTTAGACTTGGAATTGAAGGGTTTTTAGATTTTAAGGTACCTTCCTACAAAATATTAAGGAGTTCATTCATCCTTCAAACCATAGATTATCATAATTCAATTAAACTAGCCCAAGAAATATGACAAGAGGTAAGAATTATAAATTTTGATTTTCGTTTCTATAATGATCGTCGAATTGATGTTTCTCATCTTTCATCGTGATCTTTTCTTACTCTAGGAGGCAAACAAAAGAATCACAAAGGTGGTCGCAAACAAGTATGGCGCACATTTTAAACCCTATTTTTGTTCTTTAATTGTCTTTCATTATTGTAAAATGTTCAGTTTACTAATCCTGATGAACTGGAGAGAAATCGGGTGAAGGAAGAGAAGGAGCGAGAATGGCGGCGGCGACGAGGAGAAGAATCTTCGGAGGACGAAGACGAGGAGGACGATGAAAAGGAAAAGGACGAAGACGAGGAGGGGTCGAGCGACAAAGATGGAGTTGAGTTTCAGAGTGGGTCAGAGGAAGACTCAGACGACGAGGAGGGACCAAGGAAGGCCAAAGGTGCCGAGGGGCTCATTGCCATCGAAAATCCAAATAGGTCATTACGAGCTGTGACAATTTCTCTCTTTAAATGCACGATATTCAAGGTCAGGATTTTTTCTAGAAAACCCCAGAAGCAAAAGAAAGTCACTGCCATCGAAGGGGAAGATTCGGGTGCGAGCGCAAGTGCCGGACCAGAAAAACCTCAGCTGTCCCGGAGAGAAAGAGAAGAGATTGAGCGACAACGTGCCAAGGCTCACTACCAAAAACTTCATGCAGAGGGAAAAACGGAAGAAGCAAGAGCGGATCTTGCTAGGTAATGCTTGTCATTTTTTAAAGGAATCACCGACCCAACATTATCACACTTGTTTACTATGCACCCATATTTCTAAAAAAGTTCTCCCGATTGCCAAAGTATTTGGTTTTTTTCAAAGGCTTGCAATTATTCGAAAGCAACGCGAGGAAGCTGCGAAAAAGAGAGAAGAAGAAAAAAAAGGTGCAACACTTCTTCAATCTTTTGAAATTTAAACTTAATACTTAATTGGTTTTTTATGTTTCAGCTAAGGAAGAAGCATCTAAGCCCAAGAAATAGACATTTTTTGAGACTTTTTAAATGTGATGAACCCTCAAGTTTGGGTACCGTTTCCATTGAAAATGAAATACAATGAAATTTCTTATTTGCCCTTTTGTTTTCCTATGGTTGGACCATAAGAAGATAAATATAAATTGCTTTCACCTTTTATCAAAATATAGTCATTGAATTGGATGAAAGGGAAGATTAAAAAAAATCTTCCATTTTCCATCTCCCAAAATTATCACAGAACATAATTCTTTGATTTTCAGATGAAATCTTCCCCTTTCTACTTTTTTTTACATTGAGTGATAATTTGGGGACATAGAATTAAAGGAAAATACAAAAGCTGAAAATGGAAGATTTTTTTAAGCGTTTTACGTAGTAAGGGGGTCGCGCGCTCGACGCGCGCACGCGGAAAATTGCCAGGTAAAAATCGGCCTCTAGAAAGAGAAGAGACATTCCAATCGGGGAAAAAGAAAACTGGTTAATACGGGAAAACTGTCAGATCGTCATGAAATTAAATTAAGCCCATTTTCTGCAAAACTTGTTAGTTATTACTTTCAAGTAAAGCCGGTCGGATTAGTAACGTGTTAAGCTTATTTATACCTGTTATCATGAGGACTGTGGCGGCGTGGGTGGATAAGGTACACGACAGGGATCGTAACGAGCAAGTAAGTGCAATTGGAATGACACGAGCTAAGTTGTATACTTAACGTGATCTCTTTTAGTGTATTTACGACCTTTGCTTTCGGCCCGACGGTAGCCAAATAGTTGTTGCTGCAGGGCAACGGGTCCTTGTCTATGACTCGTCTGACGGCACGTTGATCCAGCCTCTCAAGGGACACAAGGACACCGTGTATTGTGTCGCCTATGCCAGAGACGGAAAGAGGTTTGCCTCGGGGGGAGCGGACAAATGTGTCATCATTTGGACCTCGAAATTGGAAGGGATTCTCAAATATTCCCACAACGATGCTGTTCAGTGTCTTGCGTATAACCCAGTGACGCACCAGGTAGGATGACCGTGCGACGAGAACTCTTACGAAGAACTTGATTCTGAACTTAATGATGTTGTTGCTCAGTTGTGCTCCTGCGCTCACAGCGATTTTGGACTTTGGTCTGCCGAACAAAAGTCTGTGCAAAAGCACAAAATACCCTCTCGCGTCAACGCGTGCTCCTGGTCCCCGGACGGTCAACTCATAGCTCTAGGTTTGGGGAATGGCATCGTATCGATAAGGGGCAAGTCAGGTATTTTACTAGATCTTTTAAAGCACGCACCGTAGGCTGCAATACTGACTTCTGCCGAATCTTCTTCTAGGTGAAGAGCAAGTACGCATCGAGCGCCCGAGCGCCATTTGGGCTCTGGAATGGAGCCCGAGTCCGGAAGAGGGTTACGATGTCCTCTGCATTGCAGACTGGTGAGTATCGGTTCGTCCGACGTGCGGCAACAAAACTTTAGACCCAAGTCACGACATAATCATCTTTGTTAGGTCTCAAAATGTTTCCTTCTATCGATCCAATGGGAAACAGGTTTGTTTGACGGGGGATTTTTTGAAAACGGTTTGAGCCAGAGCACTTGCATTTCAGGCCGGCAAGGAACGAAACATTGGCTTTGATCCGTGTTGTATGAATTACTTTTCGAAAGGCGAATATTTGATGATTGGAGGTTCTAATAAATCCGTTGTCTTGTACACCAAGGAGGGTGTCAAGCTTGGCACAGTGGCTGAGCAAGAATCGTGGATTTGGTGTTGCGCCGCAAAACCAGGTTTGGTCAAAAAAATGGCTGACGATTTTAAAAATCGGTCAAAAATCCAGTTTTATGACTTGGTCATTAAAATGAAAGAAAATTTTAGATTCAAGCTTTCTTGCTGTGGGTTGCCAAGATGGAACCTTAGCTTTTTACCAAATGGTATTCAGCACAGTCCACGGCCTTTATAAAGAGAGATATGCGTACAGAGAGGTGAAACCATTTGCAAAAAATTATCTGATGATTTTTTACCTTAGTTTACTTTTCTAGAATATGTCTGATGTTATAATTCAGCACCTTATGACCGACCAGAAGGTTCGCATTAAGTGCAGAGATCTTGTGAAAAAAATTGCCATTTACAAGCATAGACTTGCCGTCCAACTACCTGGTATGTTTAAACCTTTTGCTTTTAATTTCCTATGTGAAAACTTTAAAAAAGTCATCTGAAATTGTAATCGTAGAGCGAATCGTTGTCTATGAGTTGTTCTCTGGTGATTCAGCCGACATGCATTACAGGGTAAAAGAAAAAATTGCGGAGGTAAGTTGCAGAGACTAGAAACTCAATATAATTTTTCTAATTCATCTTTTACTTTGCAGAAGGTTGAGTGCAATCTTCTAGTAGTATGCACAAATCACTTAGTACTTTGCCAAGAAAAGAAACTCCAGTGTCTGAACTTTCATGGTGTGAAAGAACGTGAATGGATTATGGAGTCTCTGATAAGGTAAGTTGACACGTGGGAGACATCAAACCAAATTTGGTCATACGTTTGACCTACGTCGACAATAATTGTTTGTGACTGATGGCCAATATGTAAATAGTTTTTCTTTACAATTTTAGATATATAAAAGTAATTGGTGGGCCCCCAGATCGCGAGGGTCTATTACTTGGACTTAAAAATGGAGAGGTCAAAAATTTTTGAGCAGACCTCAGCAGGCTTTAAAAATCGATATTTTTCTTTATGTTTTTTACAGGTTTTAAAAATTTTTTTGGACAATCCATTCCCAGTTCATTTGATAACCATCAATTCAGCCATTCGGTGTCTTGATTTATCTTCATCAAGAATGAAACTAGCAGTTGTCGATGAACATTCAACGTGCCAGGTATTCTAAATCTTTTTTTTTATGATCGAACGTGGCTCAAATTTTGTCGCCTGTCAGCTTTATGGTGTAGGTTATTATTTTAATATATTTTTGCATCAAGGTTTATGACTTGATATCAAAGCAGCTTTTGTCACAAGAGCCAAATGCAAATTCTGTGGCTTGGAATACGCAGTTCGAAGACATGTTGTGCTTTTCTGGTGCTAACTCTTTATCGATTAAGGCAAGCGATTTCCCTCCACACCAACAAAAGGTATGATTATTTTTTTGTTAATTTTTTTTCTTGGTCAAAAATATTTGTCTTTCCTCAGATGACAGGATTTGTGGTTGGGTTTTCAGGCTCCAAGATATTTTGTCTTCATATTTATAGCATGACAACAATTGAGGTTCCACTTTCATCTCCAATGTATCAATATCTTGATCGAGGGGACTTAAACTTAGCATATGAAACAGCTTGTCTTGGTGTAACTGAAAATGATTGGGAAACTCTTGGAAAGTAAGTTTTGTGTCATAATTGTTGATCTCCAAATCAGACCCAGAATTTCAAAAGTTTAACTTATTTATTTCAGACATGCACTTGCTGTTCTTGACCTACGAATCGCAAGGAAAGCCTTCACCAGGTAAATTTTTTTTCCTCTTTGCTTGCAAATTCATGTGCTTTTTAAGTCACTTGATACATTTTTATTCAATATGATTTCGGTTGATTTGAATTTTTCAACTGTAGGTTAAAAGATCTTCACAAACTAGAAATGGTTGATGACTTAAGTCGCCGCAAAGATTCCGAAGACGATTCTGTGTTGGTACTATTTTTTGTCAAAGTATATCTAAAGTTACATTTTACAAGGGTGTTCTTCAAAATTTCTCACCTTTGAGAGCAATCGCCACAATTTAATTTTTAAGTGTGCAACAAGTTGTGTACCAATAACTTGCTTGCTGCATATAAGAATATTTATTCCTTTTTTTGGTTTTTTTAAGATGAGGTTTATTTTTTGTACTTCAAATTTCATTTTTGAATTTTCACAATTCAGCTCGGAGATATTGCTGCTTTTGAGGGAAAGTTCACTGAGGCTGCCAAATTATATAAGAAGGCTGGTCAAGAGCAAAGAGCTCTCTCAATGTACACCGACTTGAGGATGTTTGATTTGGTAAATCAGAATATTAGAGTTGTCACTTTAAATCAAAGAAACCTATGATATACTTGTAAAATTTTTACAGGCCAATGAATATCTAGGCTCAGGCGACTCAGCGGATCGAAAAATGTTGATTAAGAAGAAAGCTGATTGGGCTGTGAAAATAAATGAGCCCAGGTAAATGTCCATTTTAGGCCTACTTAAGGATTTTAAGACTTGATTTTAAATTTTGATTCAGAGCTGCAGCTGAAATGTATTTATCTGCTGGCGAAACAGGCAGGGCGATAGAAATAATCGGTGAGCATGGTTGGGTCGATATGTTGACTGAAGTTGGAAGGAAACTTGACAAAGCAGATGTAGAAGGAGTAGCTTTGGTAAAGGATAATCTATCAGTTTTGATTACCACAGAAACTTTTAAATTTGTTTGATTTAAAGGTTGCCAAATATCTTCAACAACATGGGCAGCTTCAGTACGCGAGAGAGATGTACAAAAAAATGGGTGACATTAAATCTGTGGTGGGTCTGTATGTTGAAGCCCAAGAATGGAACGAGGCATTTACACTTGCAGATAAATATCCAGAATACCGCGAACAAGTGAAAATAAATGATAAGTTTTGAAGTGTATGTAAAAATACCTATATTGGCCTCAAATATTTCAGATTTACGTGCCATATGCAAAATGGCTGGCTGAGTCAGATAAATTTGTTGAAGCTCAAAAAGCTTTCCACAAAGCTGGTAGGCCTGAAGAGGCTCATCGCGTTTTGAATGAATTGACACTCAATGCAGTGAATGAGTCAAGGTGAATTCCAAAAAATTGTAATCAATTTAAATGTCTTTTCTAAAAGAAAAATCAAATAGGTTTGATGATGCGTCTTACTATTATTGGATCCTCTCGGTGCAGTTTGCAGATCTTGCTAGGGATGGTTATAACCCTGAAGAAATGATCTCAAAGTTTTATGAATACCAACAGAAAGCATCCATTTACTATGCCTATCACACCATTCAAAGGTTGTCTTACTTTGTCGTTGTGTTCTAGGGACATTTTTCAACAAAGTAAAGTTGATTATTTTGACATAGATATACTGATGAGCCTTTTACAAGTTATATGCCAGAAGCTTTGTTCAATATTTCTCGTTACCTAATGCACGAACTTACAGCTAATCAACCAAAGGGTGTTTCAAAGTTTAATGTCTTGTATGCGTTGGCAAAACAGTCTCGAAGTTTGGGAGCTTACAAATTAGCTAGGTAATTATATTTGTAATGCAAATTTTTTTATGAAGATGACATTTGTTGAAAAAACTTTTCTCTATAGACAGGTCTTAGATAAAATTCAAGGATTGGTAGTACCAAAAAGGTTCAAAGAAAATGTGGACCTTGCAACTCTCATTATCAGGTCTGCTCAAAAATATAATCCAGAGAAGTTTATTGTAATCCAAAGGTATATTGCGAAAAATTTGAATTTTAGATCCAAGCCTTACAACGACAATGAGGAGTTGCTATCAATGTGCTATAGATGTTCCACAACAAACCCTTTGTTCAACCCCAAAGGGAACAGATGCACTAATTGTCACCAGGTATAAAGTAGCTTAGAAACTAGACTTTCACCTTTTTGTCAAGCATCTATTTCATTCGAATTCTAAACTATTTTACAGCCGTTTATCCACTCATTTGTTTCGTTCGAAATTTTGCCACTTGTTGAGTTTCAATTGGAAGATGGAATAACTGACAAAGAGGCTTTGATGTTAATCGAGTCATCCTCTAAATTATACAATCAGGCAAAAAGCTAATAAATCGATAAAAATATTACTTTCGAAAACGTATCATTAATTACTTTCAGGAGACAGCTGGAAAGAAAAAAAATGTGTCAGGAATTGATGTTCTCTCTCTGGGTCACGATGAACAAGACAACGATCCTTTCAGTATCAAAATGGTTCAAAGTGTAAGTTAACCAGACATACTGAACTTTTGGCATCTACTTTTTCTATTTATTTTTTCTGATTTTTTTCTCCTTTTCAGTACCAAATGAACTCAAATTTTTCTCCAGTGATAGTCGGCCGTCAAGCGTTAGCAAACATGGAACCAGGAGAAGTGATTGTTGCAAAATGGGAACATCCACTAAGATACCAGTTTTACAGAAATTTAATGCCCGACATGATAGTTACAAAGTGTGATACTTGCAACAAAATTTTTCACACAGAAGATTTTGAATTACAACTTCTTCAGAAGGGCCATTGCCCATTTTGTCGATCACCAGGATATTTTTCAAATAACACAGACAACGAAAGGAATTAAAATAATCAATATCAGATACATTTTGAACTATTTATCCTCGAAATTCGGACCAAATTATTAAATTAATTCGCCATTCTTTCATTTTTTTTAAACTTGACATCAAAAATCCAGGAGTGGAAACAGGAATATCAAAATATTTTTTTCAAACCTACAACTTGGTGTTTGAAGCACTCAAAGAAGATATCTGGAATTATAGGCAAAAGAGCCTGAAAAAGTTAGCTTTTTACCTTTACCAGCAAGCCAAGATTTAGGAAAATAGGATCTACTATAAAATAATAAAATTCGGAAATAATGGAAAATTAGACCGTCAAACAACCTCTCATGTTTACTCGTGAGCCACAGGTTTCTCAGAGTTGTTTTTATTTTGACAGAAAAATGAGGCAACGAGAGAACGTGGACGATCAAGAAATTAAACATAAAAGCTATTAAGCTAGAGTAAACTTAAATTTGTTATTTCATTAAAAAGTAAATATTTCATTGAGGTAAAACTTTATATTACATTTGATTTTTAACTCTCTGTTGTATTTTTGAGCCATCCAAGTTTGATTTTTTTCAAAAGATTTAGAGTCTGAAATGCAATATTATAAATTATAATAACGTTTTGAGTTTTAATTCATAGAATGCCAGGATACCAAAACAAGAGCTACTCTTCGGATGATGACGCCTTTGAAGCAGCAGAGTTGGAAGCTCATCTATATAGCCAAATCTACCACGACAGTCAGCACAGTGAAGGGGACCAGCAAATGTCCTCAGTTATTTTGTATCAATCTGATCACTGCCTCAATGTAAATCGTCATTTGATCTATAATATAACCCCTATCAAAGAATTTGATAATCAATTATTTTTAACTTTATATCAGAGCCAAAGTGTCTCAGAAGATGACACAAAGTTGACCATCGGGACCCTCAAAACGGTTCAGAAAAGACAGAGCAAAGACCAGGAAACTGTGCTCAGGTTCAAAGCAAAAAAATCTCGGATGAAATGTGTGAAGGCGTCTACTCCAAAATTGAGGTTGACAACCTCTTTGCCTCTTGAAGGTGATAGTTATGACGAACAAGCTTTTGAATCAGAAAGTGAGTCAGAGAATAGCTTTTTATTTGATGACAATGATTCTTCTGCTGAAGACCAATTAGGAAAATATTCAGTTTCTGGCCCTATAACAAAAGACGGCTCTGAAAATAAGAGGTTTGTGATTCTTTTTTGATAACACATATGATTCCTAATAACTCTGGATTGCTTTTAGATGTAAGACAAAGCCGTTTGTGGCTAATCTGACATCGTCCAACGAAAGTGAATATTCTGATGATGATGTACAGGTTGAAATTTTTTTTGAAATTTTCTTAAAGCAAATCTAAAGAGTGGACATTTTTTATTTGAAGATTATCAGTGTGACGTCTGGTGCAGAAAAAAGAGCTTGTAATGCTGAAGTTATCACACTAGATGACTCTGATGCAAGTTTTGATGATGAAATTAAAATACCAGTGAAAACTATTACGGCTAGATCTTCGAGTAAGATGATTTTAAATCTCTTTCCATTCACACCAACAACCTCAAAATTATCTTTTAGAAATGAATATAGATAATGGAATTGCACCTAACGAACGGAATGAATCTCGATTCGAAAAACCATCGAAGCATTATATCGCTGCCAAACATTCTTCGTCTTCTGGATCTGACTTTTCCAGCTCATTTAGTGATAGTGAAGACGAATCTCTATCCCGTGGTCAATCGATGAGTCTTAACTTAAGCGGTGGTAGATTTGGAATGAACTCGAGAGAGATATCAACGAGGTCCTTCCTTCAAATTACTGGAATAAAACCTGAAAATCACGTGGTCTCCTCTAGCAGGGTAAGTGAAAACTTGCAAATTTTTTAACCGCAAAATAATTATTGAATCTTAATTTTGTCCAAATCATAGTTTAAAAGTTGGACTCCGGAGATGAAAAAATTCTACGATAGTGTTGATCCTTCGGTGAGAAATAAGTCATTTTCATATATTTAAGGACTAAACCTTTAGATTCTAACTGTTCAGACTAAAATATAACTTTTGAATAATTTGCAGATGACTGATATAACTTTGGAAGAAATTGTGTCTGGGTTGCCCTTCACTGCCTCAAAGGCCACGACTTTAAGATCAAGTGGGTTACAACTTCTTTGTTCATTTAAATACAAATCTAGGGAAACTTTGAACGTTTAATTATTTTGAAACTGTTTTAGGCATGATAAATAGAGGAAGATATTTTAATTCTCCAAAGTTTCAACCGTGTCCAAACTGTAGATCGAGAGATCATCAGTCCAGAGATTGCAATAAAAAGTCGGCCAAGTATGTTCATACAGTACCAGAACTTGAATAAAAACTAGTAATGGATTCCTTTTTTTAGATGCATCATGTGCGGAAAATCAGGTCATTTCAAGTCAAAATGCCCCGGACGACTTTGCTTAAAATGTGGTGAACTTGGAATGCCATTTACGAGGTGAAAAAATGATTTGATAGTGTCGAAAGTCTTTCTTAAAAAGATGTATTTTTAGCTCATGTTCTGCGTGCCCGAATAAGTTGAAAAAAGTATGTTTTCTCTGTGGAGCTAAAGGCCACCACCAATCTAAATGTCCTGGTAAATGAATTTTGAGGTTTTTTTAGCATCTGTTCATCATTGAAATAAGAATTGAATGACAGATCAGTGGCGTCGTTACCATGCAACAACAAACACTGGCCCAATAGTTGCAACTGAGGTTACTCCGGTAGAGTATGCTAAAATGTGGTGTCCAAATTGTGGTCGTAAGGGACACCTTGTTCACCAGTGTCGTGCCTATTCATTTGGATCGTGTCCCAGAAATGTGTTGACAGTGCTTAGTTATGATGAAACAGATCAGGTAAGCTCTTTGTAAAATCTCTCAAGGTGAGAACTGTTTAAAAAGATTTGATTGAAATAAGGGTTCTGATACTTTGATGACTGGCAGTGCAAGACGCAAAAAGATGCTGGAAATTAAGGAGAAAAGACGTGCATTCAAAACATTTCCCCATTCATTGAAAGCTATTCCAGATAATGAAACATCAAAGGTACGTAATTTTCACATTCATAAACTTAAGGCCTGACATTTTAAATTACAATTACTTTGTTTCTTAAAGCGACTAGTCCCTTTGTCTCAAGAGAAAAAAAGCTCCAAACAGGATAAATCTTTAATATCAGAGGAACAAAAATTTTCTAACAACTCAAAGTCACGCAATGGAGGGATCAAATTAAGAGTGATGGCCAAAAGTAGATTTTTTGATAAATCATTTCCCCGTCATCGTCAACCCTCTCCAAAAGAGGACCTTAGTGAGGAAAGTGGTCTTGGTTTATTCTCTAGACTTGGACGAAAACAGATGCCAGATTTTATCAGGATGCCATCTGCCAATGGAGCTTTCGGACCAAAAAAGAGCAAATCTCCCAAGAAGAACCATGTTCATGAAAGTGATGGACCCCATACCTACAGGCCAAAACGTCTGAAAAAAAGAACAATGAGAAGAGGGGAAGCTCTTGAATATTAAATATCGTCAGAAAATATTTTTATAGAAACTTATTTTGAAAATTGAATATGAATCTCAATCACTAAAAGCAATTTTTTATGAGAAAGGTTTTTTTAACTACATTCCTTTTAGGTTTTGACTTAAATACTGACCAGGGGTGATCCATGTCAAATTTTAAACGGCCCAAACTAGCCCAGATCATGGTATCAATAACTCAGCTCGCCCCACCATCACTTTTTGTGGCATTCATCAATTTTTACTTTATACGTAAAAACGCTGATGGCAAAAAAGTAGGATAAAAGGATAAAAAAAGCTCCCATCCAAAAGGCATCTGGAGCAATTTTGTAAATAAAGCGCGACGTTGACGTTTGCTGTCATGAATATTTCATCCGAACCTTTCCAAAACAATCCAGACTTTTTGGAAAATACTCCATCACATTGTAGATAACATCTTCTTTTGTGAGCAGTAATACTTCATAGACTCTGAGCTGTGGGCAGTAACTCCAGCAATAGACTCCTGAGCTGTGAATAACGAATTCAGCATAGACTTTTAAGCTGTGAGCAACAAATTCAGCAAAGACTTAAGCTGTGAACAACAAGCCTTTAATCAGCGCATCCACTGGTGGCTTTTCAGTCCCGTATCCTCCATCTCGTCGGAGAAAAAAATTCTTAAAGTGAGGTTAACCACCCTGACCGACGTCAAGTGGGTTGACGTGTGAAAAAAATAAAAATAATTCATCCAAAAAGTTGGAATAGTGTCTCTGTCTAACCGAAAATGTGTGAGAAGAATTCCAGTGTTTTAGAGTGTCTGCCCATTACTTCTTACCAAGACTTACTTAACTTTTCGCCTGAAATAATTGACAGCTCACACCCTAAGAAATATCAGAGATCCCATCCATTCAAAGTTATTGGGGAAGCGGAAGAGAATTGCGATTACGACTTTGTATCAAAAGATGAAAAACTCAACCCAAGGACACTTTTTTGCCATGACATGAAAGGAGGATATCTTGGTAAAATATTAACAATCAAAAGATTCATCTCTAACTATCAAAATATGATCATTTTTCTTTTAACCCTCTTCAAAAGATGACCGATTTAGGTTTGGTAACTATTCGGTGGACGAAGAGCCCTATAGATTCATCCATTGGTCCAACATAGATACATTTGTGTATTTCTCTCATAACTTTATCACAGTACCACCAAGGTAAAATATTTTCAAGAACAAATGTTTCGACAGTAAAAAGTGACATATTTAAATGAACTTTAAATTTATTTTAAGACAATGGATAGACGCCGGTCATCGAAACGGAGTCTCCGTTTTAGGTACAATAATTACAGAATTTAAGGATGGAGAAAGGATCTGCTCTGATTTTCTCAAGGTAGCTAAAAAGCTTCTTTGGATATTTTTTAATTTTTATATTAC
>Ga0194133_10005079_pt1 | contig 17008 bp, 10 predicted proteins | sample TA2KigOf40mmetaG_FD_155448 | JGI IMG/M metagenome (GOLD analysis project Ga0194133, IMG submission 155448) | Freshwater microbial communities from Lake Tanganyika, Tanzania - TA2015055 Kigoma Offshore 40m | ecosystem: Environmental > Aquatic > Freshwater > Lake | place: Tanzania: Lake... | reverse complement strand
TTTCAAAGAATTGGTTGGGAGTATCGTAATCACCGACTCTTATTATTGCCTCTACGTCAATGATAGATGGCCGAAAACTGTAATGCGGCCAATAATGACAATTTGGATAGGTTATATCATTATTATCGCTGGCGACATTCTTATGTTGATGAAGCGCAATTTCATGTTTCATCCGCCTGATGATGCGATGACCTTGAATTTTATAATCATCGATCGTCTCTCCGTAATTGCGATTGTATAATATTTGCCGGACATTATGACCAGAATTTCTCGCATCAGACATCATTTGTGTGGCCTTCTCGATATAACTACCCGGTGTATGAAATAAGAAGTCGTCTTCCATATGTATCCAATATTCAAGTTTTGGCCGTAATTCGTTCAGTTTCTTCCAAATGATTTTCATGCTACTACGATGTCCTTTTTCGGCGGCGGTATTTTTCATAACATAATCGATCCAAGGATATTTTTCTCGCATGATTGCACGGTCTGTTTCGCTTGAATGATCATCGACGCAATACCAGTAATCAATCATATGGAGATCATGCCACATATTTAAAATCGAATTTACGGTTTGTTGAAATAAATCGAGACGCTTACATGTTGTGAATGTAATGATAACTCGCGGAGAGATACGGTTACGTTTTACGATCGCGGTTCGGAATTCATGTGTCATTTGTATCGCTGGTATATTTCGATCAAGGTAGGGTAATTTATCGATTGACCGTAATAAATGATATTCTTGAATGTCGCTGTCACCGCCACCGCTACCGCTACCGCCACCGCCACCGCTACCATTTACAGTTTTAATCGCGGTCAGCTCACATGGAGTAACTAGCGAATCTTTCACTTTCATGAAAAGGGTTTTCCATGTTTCGATATCATTTTCACCATAAGTGTCATTTTTTGACGCGATCACCGCAAGGAATTCATCGACTACAAAAAATAACCGTAATATTTCGGGATAAGAGTCCTCTTCGAAAAAATTACGATAAAAACCAAGGTTGCTATATGTCGATGACATGTAATGATACGGCATGATGTTATGTCTTAGTATTGTTTTACAGCATTCATATCCGCTTCGTTTGTCCGAAATGTAAAAAGCGGAAATCGAATTATTATACTCGATAATATCATTATATTTATCTGTCGAGAGAAATAATTTATTCGCTGGATACTTATTGTAATTTTTATATTTGTGATAGAGTGCGTTCACCATCACATGATTTCCATCTGCGCGAAGAATTTCCATTAACGTCGCAATACCTTCGATGCGCTCTTCGTCGTATTCCATCGTAGCACAATAGTATTTCATGGATCGATATTTATCGCCTTTTTTGTCGTAGAGATTTCCAAGACATAATGCGCTGTAATATTTTTCTTGTTTCCAGTTGTTCTGTGAAAGGACACGAAGATACCATTCGATCGCCTTATCGATATATGCGAGTCCAGCATCCATCCAACTTTGTGCGCAATAAAATGCGTATCTCTCGGCAAGTGCGCGACTTTCGATGGTGTTCTCTGCGTTGGCGTCATGAAATCCCCGCTCCAAAATATCCGCGTCTTTGATATATTTATTCGGGTCTTGATTGCGGCTACCAACGCGCCCAGACTCTACGTAATAATTACCTTCTATCGCATGTGAGCTCTCTTCTTTATCAACACATGCGATGTATTCGTGAAGGACGCCGATATAACGCCATCGTTTTCGATTATTTACGATCAACGTTCGCATATAGACGAACGACTGACCGAGTTTCAGTTGATATGCGTCATGTGTTAGAACCCGCGGCAATTGAAAGTCACCATGTATCGAGTCATCCGCATCAAAAATAAAGAGGTAATCGGTTTTATTAAACGCCATTTGTAGAGCGAGTGTGCGATTGAACCCGAAATTGCGCCATTCTACTTGCTCGATGTATCCCGGTATATTTTTTTTCTTGAAAAAATCACGAATAAGTTCGATCGTATTGTCGGTGGAACCAGTATCTGAAATGTAATACGCATCAAAATCGATGTAACTACACAAGTTTTCTAATGTTTTTACGATGATATGTGATTCGTTTTTTACGATCATATTCAGACATATCGTATAAGATTTAGACGGTTTACGTTTTATTTCTAGCCGCCCGGCCGCGTCGTCGTCGTAAATTTCCGTGATTATCATTAGATTGGTAATATTGTATAGAATTATATCTATGTTTTTAGGTCCATTTTATTTTACGATCATATAATAATCATATAATATGTCATTTACGCGTTTTCATGACGACCCTGATCGAATCAAAAAACAACTTCAACAGTCCACCGATGTAGGACGTTATCGATTGAATGTTCCGGGACCCGGCGATAAACCGCTCTATTACGAAGATCCATATGTCCGCGCACAATTTTGGGCGGGTAATATCATGACCAACTCCGTCGATGTAGAGGCGGAATTGTTTGGTCTATCACGCCGCTTGAACCGAGATTCCGTCGAGAACTATCATCATGATGAACGCGCATCGGTTGCTACTCGCACGAACGAAATGATACGATGCCCTACCCGCGGAGGAAGTTCGGTTGAACAGTCACGTGCGACTCACCCCGCGTGGATGTTACGCGATGTCGAACAAGACAACTGGAAAATGCTCCACTTCGATCCACAGGAAAATGTATTTATGCCTTTCTTTAACAATCTGAATACACGTATTATTGAAAAAGATCGGTTTGTTTCGCAGACAACCGTTCCTGGTATTTCTGACGAGACATATTTCTCGGTTCATCCATCCAATCGTAATCCTGCGCTAGAAGGGATGGTAGGAGGACGTCGTGATAATGACCGTGGTTTAGGCGATGGATTCGGCGGTGATGGCGGTGTCGGCAGTCATGGAATACAGAATGTCGGTGATATTCGTCAGTTTAGCGGAACAAACGCGTTGTTTTCATAATCATAGTTAGATCTATTCTATATTATTATTATTATTATTATTATTATTATTATTATATGTATTAGAATAATATATATGTATTAGAATAATATATACATATTAGAATAATATATATAATAATACCAGTAACATAGAAATAACGAAAAATGGCCGAAATTGCATTAATATTAGGAAGTCTTGGAGCAGCTTATATCGCATCCAATCGGAAATCCCCAGCAGTAGTGAGCGAAGGTTACCGTAATCCCAACGCGAATAATGCCAGATATTTGCCGAACATGAGTATTCCTATTACAAATTATCCGATAGTTCGCCCAAATACGGGAACAAACGTGAATGAATATAAGAATCCAAACACACACACCGACCGTTATTATGCGAATAATGTGGATTATGATAAGATGTCGGCTGGTGTCGCCGGAGGTGTTGGAGGTGTAGGCATACTTCGCGGTATTGCGGAACGAGGCCGCGACAATACGAATGATAAAAAAGACATCATTCCCAAAACGGGACCTTCCGCTATCACTGGCGTCGTTGGGGCAAGTTTAGACACGCAGTTCGGAGATAATTACAGTAAAGACGGATTTATGTCACTCACCGGAGCCCAAATCGACCCGATGGCATTCACTCACAACAATATGGAACCGTATTATGGTGCGAAAATACGCGGTTTAACAACTGGAGCGAATATGCATGAAAATGTCCTTGATAATAAAGTTGGCGGTGGTTCACAGTATGTTAGCAAGACTGAACAGGCACCGCTCTTTCGACCTCAGGAAAATATGCATCACCCGAATGGTATGCCAAATCAGAATGACTTTTATCAGTCACGCGTCCTTCCTAGTATGAAGATCGCGAATGTGAAACCATGGGAGGAGGTGCGTGTTGGTCCTGGATTGGATCAAGGATATTCCGCACAAGGGACGCTTGGATTTAATTCAGGAATGGAAGCACGAGAGAAATGGATTGATCGCGGTGTCGATGAATTGCGCGTGAAGACGAACCCGAAGCTTACGTATTCTCTCGAAGGTCACCAAGGACCTGCCGCACATTATATTCAAAATGCGCCCACCGCTGAGACTTTAGGGCGCATGGAGAAACATTTGCCTGATACATTTTTTATCAATACACCGGATCGTTGGTTTACGACAACTGGTGCGGAGAAGGGCGAAACACAGCGTGCGATCGAGATGGACCGTGAGAGTAACCGTCAGACGACGACGACAGAATATTTCGGTGCGACTGCTCCAGCAGATGGTGGTAGTGCGATGTATGCTCCTAAGAATTTCGAAGATACTCGTCGTCAGACTTATGATGGTAAGCCGATCATTAATCCTTATGCGGCGGAGAAGAATACTGCGACAGAGGCCGATTTTGGTCGTATGAGCTACAAATTTACGCATAATAATCGAACAACGGTTCGCCCGAATGAGATGGGTGGTATCCATGGTGCTCTTAAAGCGGTGGTTGCGCCGTTGTTGGACGTATTGAAACCGTCTCGTAAGGAAAATGTGGTTGGAAACGCACGAATGTATGAGAATGCGCGTATGCCTGTGCCTGCTGCGGTGACCGCAACATTCAATCCAGCCGACCGCGCACCTACTACCATCAAGGAGACCACGGTGGGATTGGTTGGGTTTGACCACTTGAATGTTGAACGCCAAGCCGCGGCTGGTTATCTAATCTCTCAGAACTCGCCAGTGGATACTGAACGAGCAACAACCAGCACTGATTATTTAGGAGCTGCGGGCGGAACGGCTACACGTATGGGAAATGGTTTATATAACGCAGCATATAACCAACGCAATAATGTGAATAAAACGTATAAGAATGTCACGAATCACGGGTCGATGTCTCTCTTCAACTCGAATACGAATGTTCAGATTGATCGTTTGGACACCGACCGCGCAAACCATCGCGCGATGGTCATGACGAATGCCCCTTCATCGATTCCAAGTATCGATATTTATGGAAAGATGACGATGCCGCAAAGTTATGACGAAGGGAAGTTGAACGAGAGAATTCAGCCGGACATCTTGAACGCATTTAGACAGAACCCGTATACACATAGTCTACAGACGTATTAAAGTTTATCTTACATTCTTTCCTTTTCAAGAGATAATTTTATAACATTATAATAGTTATAACATTAGTATTATTATTAGTTATTATTAATGAACTTCCGTGAGTTATTCCAAGACAAATACACGGTGATATTCGTTCTCATTTTAGTAATATTAGTGAGCGTTTGGGTGTCGCGCACGTATCGAAATGGCGGGTTTAGTCGGTGGATCGCACCATCAGAAGGTTACGGAACGGGCGTGATTGAAGGGATGACCGCCGTTACACTACCAGCGTCGTTGATGACACTATCGCACGATGTTAACGTTCCTTCATCAAGTGGTGCGATCGATGGAAAACTCATTCTTAATCGGTGTGAATTTGTTCAGAATGGTGTAATGAAGTATCGTTTTATATTCAAAACAACCGCCGGAACCAACCTCAAAGGCGGGCAAAATCCGGCCAGAACCATTAAGATCACGATACCGAGTATATATGCCAGCAATACTGCGGCAAGTGGCATGAGTTTGTCGATGAAACTAAATGCGAGTAATGCGCCGGTGATTGAGACGATTACAGCTCCATCAGCCGGACTTAGCGTGGCAACCGTAGGAACGAATTGTGAAATCACATATACTCCACAGCAAACCGCCGCTGATGTTGGTCCCGCAACGTATGAACTCGAAATCAACGGTATAAGAACGCCTGCGATAGCACCCGCCGCACCTACAACCAATCAATATATTACATTAGAAAATTCAGCTGAGCCGTCTGGTTCTCAGACATTAGTTGCCGTAAATTTATATTCAACGGACGCAGCGAAGAATGTTAAAATTTTCAGGAATAAGACATATGACTTGGATACAAACTATCAGGAGTGTCGTAAAATATCAACTACACCATTGGCGAAATTAGTAGAGAGAGATGATTCGAATACTGAAACGCCTACTGGTAGTCAGACAGTCTTTAAGTTGGATTTTGCGTTGACGAATCCATTAAGTGTGGGTGACATGATGATGATACAAATCCCGAATTTGTTACGGTTGGATGGAGTGAATCTAGAGATAAAATTGTTACAAGGTTCGAATTCGTTTGCTTATCGAAACTTGGTGTTTACGAGTGCAGCACCTTCTTATGCGTCATTCGTATTGAGCGGAGATAATCCTGTTGCGGCAAATACTACCGCGACTTTGTTTATCTATGGTCTTCGAACTCCCGATACAGCGGTTCAGTCCTCTTCCACCGGAATTAAAATACGCACATTTTTGTCAAGCACGATCAGTCCAGCGGGTGCTGTATATAATTTTAGTAGCGTTAACTTTTTAGATGCGGGTGAATACACATTTCCCGCCATACAAAGAAGGGCGGCGACAGCAGTTAGCACCGGCACACCCACCTCCTCCGGAACCGCAAGTGATGGAACCACTTACGTTACTAGCGCAGCATCGTCCGTTTTGATTTCCGATGTGAAACGCCAGATGAATTGGGCGATTGAAGCCCAGAAGGACTATGAAACTGCCTACCGTGCGCTTCGTGCTGCCACCACTACAACTGCGAAAACCGACGCCCAGCTTAAATACGATGTTGCGATTGCGCGACGTAATCGACTTATTGCTAGTCATCCTGACTCATGGTATGATGGTGCCAATTGGCGATATGGCGATGATGGTCATGTGCGTAAATGCACCGAACCGTCGACGCTATCGAGCAACGAAGGCAATTGTCAGAATATTTTTCGCTTAGACGCAAGCGGCAACGTCGTCAAATCCGCCGATGGCAACAATATTCTTTTGATGCGCAAATGCCCATGGAAGTGTAACAATCCGGGACAAACCGGTTCAGACGCCTGCCGCATCGACGCCGATTGCCTGAAGGTTATTCGTTGGGCGACTTATTTACCCGATGGAACACAAATCGAGAAGAATCTGCTTGCGACGACACGGTCAAAATATGACGATATTGCGAGAGAAACGAGTGCGTCATCACTTGACGAAGACGATATATACCGCCGCGGGATTACGCGTAATTTTAGTGGTTATGGACGTCCAAGGCGTGTTCCTCCCGGCCAAGGCCAAGGCACAGGATTGTTTGGTGCAATACGAGATGCCACCGGAAATATCATTCGCACAGTCGGCAACTGGATTGACCCAAATGATCCCGCGAGTAATCAACGCACAGACCGTCGTAATGCGTATTACTATGAAGATGGATCGCCAGCCGCAACCGCGTATCTCGGTATGTATAATGGACAAGGATACGATGAAGAGTCGCCGTTTTATGCTGCGTCAAAACCGACGAATTATTACTATACTACCAATTATTACTATACAGATGGTGAGTCGGGTGGTGCTGTAAACGACGGAAAGAGCAACATGCCTGGACAACTATCCAACGTAAAACCGTATGAACAAGTGATTAATTTTTGAACCCGCAATTTATCGTTGAAATTGAATTAAACGATTTTATTTCATTATTACAATCCATCGTTGTAATCATGACAGAAAATCCAGAATTAGAAGATATCCACAAAAATATTCATATGAAACTTGACGTGTTTATCAAGAATCGAAAAATCCCGAATATTATATTTTATGGACCACATGGGTCCGGTAAAACATATATATTAAATCGGTTTATTCACTCGATATACGGTGGTGACAAAAACGCAATAAAAAATTACGTAATGAAAGCGAATTGCGCCCATGGAAAGGGGATCCGGTTTATTCGTGAAGAATTGAAGTTTTTCGCGAAGACAAATATCGACATGAAAGAAGGTGCGATTTTTAAGTCGGTCATCTTGACCAACGCAGACAAATTGACGATCGACGCACAATCCGCCTTACGAAGATGTATTGAACTCTTCAGTTCTTCCACGCGATTCTTTATTGTAGTTGAAAATAAAGATAGTCTATTGAAACCTATTCTTTCGCGATTTTGTGACATCTATATTCCACATCCGTCTATTGAGACTGTCATCACATCCGTTAATCTTCATACATATCTAGCCGATAAAGTATGTAATACGAGTAAAATGTTGAAATTGAGAGAAAATACATTGACTGATTTGATAAAAATACACCCTAGTTTTTTACGAGCGAACGGTTCGTCTTCGTCCTCAGAAAATATAGATGACACATACACAGACTATGAAAAAATACTCGAATTATCTGTTTCGCTATATGAACAAGGATATTGCGGTCTTGATATTCTTGATTTCATTCACACTCATCCTGATATTCTTGATATTCACAGATACGAATTGCTGATCATGTTCGATAAGGTGCGGAAAGAGTTTAGAAACGAGAAGTTGTTACTATTTTATTTTCTTCATTTTATTGTATTTCGTTGTAATGTGAGTTTAGAAAATATTTCGTTTATGTAAGGTCAGTATCGATTTTAGGCTACTAGCACACGATGGATGATTATTCGGTTACTTCTCTTTATGAATCAAAAAATGAATGGGCGTCTCGTCTCGTCAATATTCTCACGCCGCTGATCCAAGAAGGCATTCGGTCTATTTTCGATGAAGCAGTGAAATTATGTGTTGGAAACAAGGAACAAGACAAGTATTTGATGACATTCCAGAATCTTCTCTCGAGAGTTCCAAAATGGAACCCGAATATTATCAAAGAAGAGACCGCGCGAATCAAGGAACGCAGCACATGCGGATATTTAGAGGATTTGATTACATGTGTTCATATTATCCATTTGAAGTGTATGACTGTCATGCGTGTTGGAAATAAACAGAAGAAGGTTGATATCAAAATACCACAATTGGCCGATTTCATTCATAAGATTTATGTGAATACTGCGCGGAAAGTGTATTCCAACGTCTATATATTCGAGAGAGGGATCCAACCTCTTCACACCCAGCGTAACAATCGTGAGTTCGAGATTATTGTGAAGGAATGTATCTATAATACGATTCGGGATAATATACCAGTGGAAGAACTCATTAAGATGTATTTGGAGGATACGATCGAAGACGTAGTAGAAGTCACCGAAAATGAGGAGGTGATTCAGCAAGAGCCTATTCTCTCGGAAGAAGACGCGAATCTCTCGGCAAGGCGGCGTCAGCATCATGGAAGCACACGTCGAAGACGCCATCGTGATCGGGTTGGCGGTGGAGGTGATGGCGATGGCGGTAGCGGCGGCGGTGGCGGCAGCGATGGTCTTGATACGACAACACCGACAATCGATCAGCTTGACTTTGTAGGTGAATTGAATGGAAGTTCTAATCTCTCGAATGATTCGACGTCAACAACAAATGACGGCGGTAGCAGTAGCGGTAGCGGCGGCATTTCGTTCGGAGAGAATGAGGTGCGAACTTTTGAAACGGACGCTTCCGAGAGAAAGAACGAATACATGACACATGACGACGGCTACGGCGATGACGCGGATGACGACGAAGGCGATTCAGGACGATTAAAGATTGGCGGAGATATTCGATTGGATACACTCGATATTCATACGTTGAACGATATACAGGAACTCAACGCACCGCCTTTATTAGATGATATTGAGGTATTAGCGTAAGCGCAACACTTATAAAAAATAGCCATATATTACAAACATGGCCGACGACGACGAAGAAGAAAACAAATGGTATAACAATATATTTGTTATCGATTTACTCATTTTCATTTTCTCTTTCGCGTTTTTAGCAATAGCAGGTCTTATATTTTATGTTTGTTATCCACCGGTAATAATGGCGTTCCAAACATCGTAGGGGCGGGACGCGTATAAAAATAAATAAATAATTGAATTTGTATGTATATACGTCTGTTTAGAACTATATACATTCATTCGTATTCGTAACTAGTATATTATATGTTCAATACGACAAAATTAGCAATCATCGGAGCATGTGTCGCTATCGTATATTTTTTATTGAAATTCATAGAAATGCGATTTGTCGATGCTGATAACCAAAAACCGGTGAAGGTCCTTATCCGTGATTCGATCGTGGTTTGCGTGTCATCAATTTTAGCAGTTTTTATACTAAATCAGTTTGAGAATATAGGTAGCGGTGGAGGCGGTGGTGGAGGCAGCGGTGCTCCAGCTGTATTTGTAGATACACCCGGTTTTTAATCCAGATGAAGATTTTCATTCGAGTGTTCATCATCAGATTTCATCATAATACCATGATCATAATAATGTTTTCCAACTTGGTTCAAGTTTGATAACATCAACCGCCATGCCGTCATATACGAATGTTCAACGTATTTCAAACCCGCGGTGTCGGCCCACTTCGCGCAAAATCTGCGAACATACGGTGCCGCCACCGCGTTTTTATACTGCGGCATCGATGGAAAAAGATGATGCTCGATTTGAAAATTTAAATATCCCATAATCCATGTTACAAGCTGTGACTTCGTAGAAATATTCACCGTATGATGAAGCGCATATTCGAACCACAAGAGATGTTTGTCTTCTGGAATTACGTCAGTGAATGAATGCGAGAGAGAGAAATGCCCGAATAAATAGATGAAATTCCAAAAATTCACCACCATCAATAGAAAGTAACACCACAATATGCCGCCTCCGTTGCCACCGCTGCGGATTCCACCACCAGAATAGAATATCAGGGGCAACGAGAGATGAGAACCCGTCATACAAACAGCTTCAAACGCGGTTTCGAGATATACTTCTCTCGATCTTGCGGAACATAACCGTTGAAAAACCTTTTTCGGATGAAGATAATATGTCCAGAATAAATGGACAAGAACACCGTTGACGATAGGTAAAAACGTCCATGCCTGAAAACGCATCCACCATCGGTTCATAAATCGCGCTGCTGCTTTTCCATTCGTGTTCTCTTCAAATGCGCGGTTAAAAAAGGCGACAAGTGGTGTTGTATCCAAATCGATATCATGCTTAATTTTCTGTGGTGTAGCGTGGTGTTTTTGATGCATCGAATTCCATACTGATGAACTGACACCACCACCAAACCCCATCGTGAAGGTTTGGATGACGCGGTCCAACGATCGGATTCCAGTAAAACTAAGATGTCCGCATTCATGTTGAACCCAGCCACAACGGGTCTTGAATGCGATGAACGAGAGAATTGATGCGTAGATATTATAAGAAGCAAGCCATGTTCCTAGACCAAAATAAAAAGCGATTTCTAATAAACGAAAATACACATGAATATAGTCAGGTTCAAAACATCCTTGCTCGACGAGAGTGGCACGCATCTCTCGAAAATCCGCCGTCATTTCTTGCTGGTGTTGCGTAAGTTCGGTCATTTGGTTCGGAACAGTATCTTGACCATCACTAAAACGGGGGAGTGATAGCAGCATCTTTTTCGCTTTAGATGACCGATGATGAAACTCATTGAAAATCTCGGTAGCGTCGGGTGAATTCTTCGCGTAATTGATGATATTTCCGCCGGGGTGTTTGAATTCGGTGATGTCGTATGTAGTTCCGTCGATCGTTATTGTATCGCGTGTCATTTATATATACAATCCCAATATATAAATAACCTACTTTATGTTATAATTCAAATACTTATTTACTATGAAATCTGTGTAATATCATATAAAGATAAAATTGAATCGTTATGTTTATATTACGATAAAGCATGATCCCATTACGTTACATTATCTAAATGTCTTTTGCCGCCTCTACTGCTGCCGTCATTGCCCCTGAATCTGTTACAGTGAATGTTCATTTGGAGCGTGACCCTGTTTTTACAAAGGACGAAGAATACTGGCCTCTTACCTTGGACGCTGTGCGTGACTGCGACTTGTCTTATATGAAGGACCTACGGTCAGAAGACATGATTCGCGATGGAATGCGTTCGATTCTTCGCGTCGGTCAATTACCCGAAATCCGAGAGAAAGAAATCAACGTTTGGAAATATCTCTCGAACTACAGTCCTCCTGCTGATCGCGGATTCATGTTCAGTTATGGTGATGATCGGATTGTTACGCTTGTTGGTGAACATATGGAAGTCGGACATTCTGGTGCGAGCATGGGTTGGACGATGCGACAAATCGAGTTCATCGCGAAGAATGGAGTTTCTGCTCATCGAGAGATGTTTCTGAACAGACAGCATCAGAATAACTAGGTAACGTATCCACATTCATCATAATATGCGTGTTTTTACCATCTTTCAAGAACTTCGCAGCGAGTGAAGCGTGTTTCTTGTATTTTTTATACGTGATCTTGTATTCGTCGAAGAGTGGATTATGGATTTCATTCGCGGGGATATGATTGTGAACCGAACGAGAGATCATCTTATACAGTTTGAAATCCGGATATCTCTCCTCACCGCTTGATTTGTAAAGGACGTTTCGCCCCTTGTCATCGGTTGTCCACTTTACAACCAACTGGATGATCGGGTCGGATTTACACAGCTTTTCTACCTTGCGCAGGTCATAAATGAAATAGTCGAAAAGTGCGCAAGCGAAACGGCATAAATCGAAACTATAATTCGGTTCAACCGTTGGTTTATTCGGATTATAATACGGCGGGAAATTGTATTGGGTGGCTGCGTCGCCTTTGGGATGAAAACTGTCGCTACATATAAGCTCTCCGCGGAATTTATAGATGGCGCGGCCGAAATCGATGATCTTGAAAATGCGACCATACGTTGGAACCTTGTAATATTGACCCTCATATAAGTAGTATATGAACTCTTCTGTAGTCTCGATGAACATGATATTATTCGTGTGAAGATCATTATGTGTAAAAGAGAACATCTTTTGATAAATGACGAGTGTCATGATCACTTGGAACAAGAGCGACGTCCATTCTTCGTTTGTTAGTTCATCTCGCATCATGATATGGTCGAGTGTGCTCACGCATTTTTCCAGTAAAATTGCTTGAATTGGAAAGTCGTGTATTTTTACGATAATCTGTTCGTCATCGCTGTAATCTGTATAGGATGTCATGTCGCTGTTTTCTGTTGTTGTATCTGTTTCATGTGTTTCGTCATCACAGTCACTTTCGCTCGATTCGGTATTGTCATCGTCGACGTTATTGTTTTCACTTTTGGTATTTTTTGCGTCATCGTCATCGTCATCGTCGTCATCGTCAATCGTTGTATACGATGAATTTGACTGAGATGTATCGCTCTCGCTCTCGCTGTCGCTGTCGTCGTTATTTCGTTTACTTTCGCTGATATTATTTCCGTTTGTGTTCTTTATCTTTGTGTTCAACACGTCTTGATTTTGTTCTTCACTTCTTGATTCAAAACTATCGACATTTATTTCTACGACATCGAGAGATGCTGCTTCCGCCGATGACGCCGATGACGCCGCCGACGCCGCCGACGCCGCCGACGCCGCCGACTGTATAACCGTTGGTTCAAACTCGACTACATCATCTTCAACAATCGATATCGGTTTGTTGAATACAGGATTCAACTTATTACGGAGTTTCAACCATTTATGATCACGCATACTTGATTCGTCATCTCCAAATTGTGAATAGTCTATTGTAAAACGTTCATTTTCATATGTATTAAAAAAGGAACAGTCAGCCAAATAATCAATATCATCAAATACATTCGTTGAAAACTCGCGTTGTTTACAAAGATAGCTGCCATAATAGTCTAGACCATGAACAATACCATGTGTATGAAGAGTGCGACTCGTCAAATATGAGAAAAATCCATCAACGTAAGACGAATTATTGGTATTCAACATTTTTTCTTCACAGTTTTCTGGAGTTGAATTGTATTTAGGAAGTGACATTTTGGTGATGGTAGGTGCCACCTCCGATGCCGATGCCGTCAACGGTTCATATTTCCCAGATAAATAACGAATGGGGTCCAATAGAGGCGAATATTTCACAAACATAGGAACATTCGTCGTATTTCCAGCGTCATCTCCAATCACCGTCTCTAAATGGTTTAGAGATGTAGTAGACAGATTGTCATTACGGGTTGTTTCTCCCATAATGTGTGTAGGATGTTCGATAATATTCTGTAAATAATACTTTTGGTTCAACTGAATTCCGTTGTAGTTTGTCTCGTTGATATCAAAAAATCGGGTATAAATAGGAATATAATTTTGAATATCATACAACTTTGCGGATTCAATTCGATCCGGTGTATATTTATGTTTTCGGTAATGTATTTGAAATTTCGGTGTAGTGGTTGTCATTTTATTCCTAAAATACAATAATATGATTGATCGATAGAAGTTTTATATCGGTTTTAAACGGGCGGCGTCGATTCATACTTCGTATAAAATGTCGTAAAAAAATATCCGTTGTTTGTATCAACAATAGGTATAGCATATGAATTTAGAACTCGCAAAATTCGATATGAAGGCCATCAGCTTTCGCCCCGATGAAAATAAGGGTCCCGTTATCGTTCTCATCGGGCGTCGTGATACCGGTAAAAGTTTCCTCGTTCAAGACTTGATGTTTCACCACCAAGATATTCCGATTGGAACCGTCATCTCCGGAACGGAGGCGGGCAACGGCTTTTTCGCCGCCCATGTGCCAAAACTATTCATCCATGATGCGTATAATACCGCCATTATTGAGAATATTCTCAAGCGCCAAAAAGCAGTCCTAAAACAAGTCAAAAAGGAAATGGATACATATAAAAAGTCATCCATTGATCCAAGGACGTTCGTTGTTTTGGATGATTGCTTGTATGATAACAAATGGACGAAGGACGTGATGATGCGCCTCCTCTTCATGAACGGCCGTCATTGGAAGATCATGTTAGTCATCACAATGCAATATCCATTGGGTATCCCGCCGAATCTCCGCACGAATATCGACTATGTTTTTATTCTCCGCGAGCCATATATTGCGAATCGTAAGCGAATCTACGACAATTATGCGGGTATGTTCCCCACTTTTGAGAGCTTTTGTCAGGTCATGGATCAGTGCACCGAGAATTATGAGTGTCTGGTCATCAATAATAACGCAAAATCGAACAAATTACAAGACCAAATCTTCTGGTATAAGGCACAACAGCACGGGCCATTCAAGCTCGGCAGTAAGGAGTTCTGGGAAATATCGAAGAATCTCGGTTCTGATGATGAAGGCGAGCAGTCGTATGACCCTAATGCTGCGAAAAATAGCAAGGGACCGAAGATAAATGTGAAGAAGAGTAAGTGGTGAGGGAAAGTTGCTTTACATTTGGGTGTATAAAGATAGCGAAATTAGCATTTCAACCCAATTTATGAAATCTTGCTCTCGGCGATATGAGAGCAAGATTTCAGTCTAACTAGTTTTCGAATATTGGTTTCGCATATTTATTTTCGCATCGCGAAAACAACTTAAAGACATCCGTCTATACATAGTATAACATACGCTCACAACGATGTCCTCCGCTTCTTCTGCCTCCACTGCTTCTTCGGCAACCCTCAACATTGTTGAACTCATCGAGAAAAACCCGATTACAAGGTTGTCACAACAATACAACAATCTTCTCATTGCGAAACTTCAAGAAAACTTCAGCACATTCGAACAGCAATTGTTTGTTGCTAGCTTTTATTGTTACCTCAATTATGATAAGAATACCGATTTTGTAGTTGATTTAGATCACGTTTGGAAATGGTTAGGATTTAGTCAAAAGGCGCACGTAAAACCGATGGTTGAAGCCAACTTCAAACTTGATATTGATTATAAAATTGTCACTTCATCCGAAACAGATGAAGACCAACTACCTCATTCACCAAACAAATCCGGTTCCGACAAACCCAAAAAACATGGCGGCCACAACAAGCAGACCATCAAACTCACCATCCGATGCTTCAAACTTCTCTGCCTGAAAGCACAGACCAAGAAAGCCGGTGAAATCCACGAGTACTACGTGAAAATGGAAGAAACACTCCACCAAATCCTTGACACTGAGACAAGCGAACTCCGCGCCCAACTCGAACAAACAAACGCGCAACTCAACCAAGCCACCATCACCCTCACCCAAGAAAAGAAACGCGCAGTCGAGAAAACCCTCATCAGCCAGTTCCCAGTTAACACCGAGTGTATTTATTTCGGCACCATCGACAACACCAACGCCGAAAATGAGAAACTCATCAAGTTTGGCCACACCAACAACCTCGCCACCCGCGTTGCCGACCACCATAAGAAATACACGAACTTCATCCTCGCCGCAGCATTTAGAGTCCATAACAAAGTCGAAATTGAGAACTACATTAAAGACCACCCAAAAATCAAGCGCCAACTTCGCACGATTGAAGTCGCCGGTAAAAACAAAACCGAAATCATCGCATATGACAACACAAATTTTACAATCGCCCGCTTGACAAAACATATTGAGGATATTATTCACGCTAGGATGTATAATATGGAAAATTTCAACAAACTGCTTCAACGCAATGAAGAATTGGAAGCCGAAAATGCGAAGCTTGCTAACGACCTCGAATCGAAAAAAAAGACCATCCACGACCTCACACTCGCCAATAATGAACTCAACGAGAAGATCGCGCAACAATCCCAAACACTTCAAGTCGTCGCAAGCGAAAATGAATCTCCCTTCACCCAGCACATTCTTCTCCCCGAAAATGAAATGACGAAAAAGTTCGACGAGTTCGTCGCGACATGCTGTATCGTGCGTCCCGATGTCGAAGAAGAATCCGTAAATCTTGAAGGACGATTCCGTCTATGGTCGCATACGAAACCAGCGAAAGAAACCTTCCACGCGTTAAAACATTATTTGGATGTCCGATTCAAACCCAAGCGTATCCAAAATATTCATGGCTACCAAGGTATCAAATTGAAAACGGTGGAATATAAGAAAATGATTTCAAATCCCGCTGAAAACCCAGAGCAATATAATGTCGAGACCTTTTTATTCGAATGCTGTAAATTCTCCGACACAGGCAAAATTCTGAATACTGTATTATTAAAGGAATATCAAAAATGGAAACTTAGTATAGGGAAGACGGTAAGTGAAAATGACATGAAGAACCTGAAAACCTACCTAAATGCGTGCCCGAATTCTCTAAAAGCGACGGTGTGGAGTGAAAATTGCGGCAATGAAGGGTTTTACGGTCTCGAACTGAAAAAAAGTTATTACGAGATGACACAAG
>Ga0194133_10005078_pt1 | contig 17013 bp, 13 predicted proteins | sample TA2KigOf40mmetaG_FD_155448 | JGI IMG/M metagenome (GOLD analysis project Ga0194133, IMG submission 155448) | Freshwater microbial communities from Lake Tanganyika, Tanzania - TA2015055 Kigoma Offshore 40m | ecosystem: Environmental > Aquatic > Freshwater > Lake | place: Tanzania: Lake... | reverse complement strand
TCTATAAAATCGTAATCTGAACTAATTTTATATTTAGTATTATATAAATATTTTTCATAGATTTTTTTTTTAACAAACATAGAAGTATGAGGAGGGGTCCAACCTTTTCTAATAGCCTCTAAATAATTTTTTTTTTCAGAACTAAGCCAATTTCTTGAGATTTTACTAATATTATTTCTTAAAACATAAGTTATATTTCCAAAAATTATATCGTATTTATTTTTTTCAATAAATTTTTGTACGTTTTTAAGAACATATTTATCAAAAAAAATATCATCAGCATGTAAAATAAAAATATAATCTCCAGTTGCCATCTTTATAGCTTTATTAATAGACTCGTAGAGATTTAGAGGACAATTAATTATAAGTTTACTAATTTTTTTTTTATTTTTTTTTAAATAATTTTCTGTTCCATCATTTGATTTAGATGCAATAATTATTATTTCTTTATTTAAATATTTTTGATTTAATATTGAGGTTAAACAATCTTCCAGAAAGGGCATGCCATTTTTTACCACTGTAATAATTGAGAATTTTAAGTTCATAAATTGTTGTAAGGCAAATTATATTGGACGTAAAATACAGAATAAATAAATATTACGTAGTCTATACCAAAGACTGCAAAAGAAGTTTCAAAAAAAGATCTTAACAGTAAAATAAAAACTATGATTGGACAAAAAAATAAAAGTCTATTTTTATTTGATATTTTTTTTATAATAAAAATAAATGAAATTAACGATGACAATCCGCATATCGCTATAAAAATAATTACACCAATATATCCAGAGCAAATAAAAGCATACACAAGTCCGTTTGATGCAGTTTTTTTGTAAATTTGCCTATCAGCTTGCGGACCATATCCAAAGAATGAATTTTTGCCTAGGCTAATTATGTTTTTCCAGTCATCGACTCTATCGGACGAAAAATTACCCTTAGGAGAATGTCTAAAAATACTAGGTTTATCCAGCAAAACCTCTTTTTCTCCCAATTTTTCTTTAACATCTTTGTGTTCATATGTGTGATAGGTAAAAGTTTTTTTATTCTCATCATCTAGATGAGTAAATTTAAAATAATTAGCTAGTGCAAATAAGAGAAAAGGTAAAATAAAAAAAAAAAATATATATTTTAAAATATTTAAATAATTTTTTTTTGCAAAAAATAAAAAAAAAAATAATAAAAATAAAGAATATAAAAGTAATATTGCTCTAGATTGTAAAAGAAAAAAAGAGGTAGCTATTATTGGTAAAAGAACAATTGATATTTTGGAAAATATTTTTTTATTTGACTTCCAAAATAGAAATAAAAAAATAAATAAGATAAGACCACTTCTAGAAATACCTAAAACGTTTGGTATATAAGTGTTTGCACCTAATATTGAAGAAAAAGACTCGGTCACAGTGCCCCAGCTCATATACATTGAGTATGGTACTTTTATGAAAATTTTTAACCCTAAAAAGAAAAAAAAAATAAAATGAAAACTTAAAAATATTAAAAGAATATATAATAATGTTTTTTGAATCTCGATATTTTTTTTTTGGAATACAAAAAGTAATGTTATAAGTATATTAAAACTATTTATTAAATAATAAAAATCAGCGTAATTCGTATTATGATAAATTGAAGCAAAAATTTGAAAAAAAAAGTAGAAAAGAAATAATAGAAAAAAAATATTTTTAAAAGGAAAAATTTTTCTTTCATTAAATATAAAAAATATTAATATTAAAAAATTTAATAAGGGAAGCGTTCCTCTTAAAAAATATAACTGATCTTTGAAATTTACGTCTAACAAGTTTCCAGGATTGATACCTATTGCAGATAATGAAGTTAACCATGAAAATATAATATATATAAAAAATAAATTTTCTTTTTTAAAATATATAGAAAAATTTTTCATTTTTTAATTATTTCATGCTATTACTAAAATAATTTAAGATTAAATCTTTATTAGAGTTTTTAATTAAAAAAAATAAAAATAAAATTACAAAAACAAAATAACTTACATAGTTTTTATAAATTTCATTAATATAAAGGATATTAAAAATTATAATTTGAAATATTAATAACTGAAAATTTTTAACAAATTTTTTTGCACTTAATATTCGCCAAATTAACAATATCAAATCTTTAATCAAAATTAGAATAACAAAAGTCAATATTTCTTTAGTTTTTGTGCATATTATTAATCCAATTATGAATGGAACTATTGAAAAAGTAATGTATTTAACGTCTCTTTTTATTTGCAGTTCAGCGTGGTAAAAATTGATGATAATTTCTGAAATACAGTTGTAAAAACTAATTAGTAAAAAAAATTTAAATATTATAGTTATAGTGTAATTGTATTTATTTTCTAAAAAAAAATATAAAACGTACTCTAAAAAAGGTATAGCGATGATTAACACAATGCTCAAAAAATAAAAAACACCATAAATATTTGCAGTTAAAATTTCATCTTTATTATTAATATTTTTTGAGAGTTTAGGAAGAATTACGGAACAAACAGCTTGAGATAAAATTCCCAACTTTTGAGATAGTTGCTGTGGTAGTGAGAAGAGTATTAATTGTGAAGCACCAAGGGAGATTTTGATAAAATATTTATCTAAGCTATAAAGTATTTGATGAAATATCGCATATATCGTAAACCAAATTGACGGATAAAAAAAATTTTTAATTTTTTTTAATTCAATATCTTTAAATGAAATTATTTTTTTTTTAAAAAGAAACTTTATAAAAAAAAATAAAGTTAAAAATTTTACAATTACAGAAACTTCAAAGGCATAATCAATTATTATTGCATTTGTAGGTTGAATAAACATTAAAAAAGCTGGTAAAGAAATAGATATATTGAAAAAAAATATATTTGAAACGCTGCATACTTTTACATAACCTAATCCTTTGCCTATATCTTCACATGTTTGATAAATACAAGAAAAGATTAAACCAAATAACAAAGACAATGTTATTTCAAAAATACTGTATTTTTTTATAAAAAAAATAAAAAATAAACAAATAAGTACTGATAATATTATTCCTAAAAAAAAACTTGTATAAATTGTCGTTGATATAATTTTTTTTTTATTACCACGATTTAAGTTTTGAATTTTAATCGAAGCTATTCTTCCTAGACCCAAACTAAAAACACCTTGACCAATGGTTAAAAATAAATGTTGAAGAATAAAATTTGCATATTTTATGCTAGGAAAATATTTTAAAAAAAAAAGGATTGATAGGGTAGATATTAAAATAGAAGAAATACCAGGAATACTATATATTAATATTTTTTTTAAGTTATTTTCGGAAGTCAATTTTATAATTTTTGTTAAATGATAGATTTCTCAATGCAAAATTTATTCCATATATTTTCCATTAAATATTTTTCTTGATAGTATTTTTTAGTCTCGTTTGCTTTTATGTTATAGTATGTAGTTTTTTTTAATAAAATATTTAAATAATAAATTATTTCTGTTAAATTTTTATATATAAATGGTGGTTTTAAAGATAAACAGTCAATTCCTTCGAAGGCCTGTTTTGAACCGATTATAATTTTTCCTAAAAGTAAAGCCTCAATAACCTTTAGTTTAGTTCCTGGTGATTTAATTAAGGGCAAAATTGTGCAAATGCTTTTTTTAATTAAATAGTTAAGTTTCATTTTATTTACTTTTTCCATAAAAATTATATCTTTATTATTATAAAAAATTTTTTCAGGAAGTTCAGAGCCAGTTATTATTAACTTTATATTTTTAAACTTTTTACTTATTTTTTTGATTACAACTTTCGTTAATTTTTCTATTGCTATTTGGTTTGGATAATAAAAATAATTTCCTGAGAAGATTATATATTTATAATTTATATTTCTAACTTTTTTTATTTTAAGTCTACATTTGCTAACACCATTAAAAAAAATAGTTGGCTTTTTTTTATATAGTTTAAAAATTTTTTTTTGATCTATTTTTGAGACTACCGTTGCAAAATCAGCCTCTTCATAAACTTTTTTTTCAAAATATTTGCTTAATAATATTATTAATCTGTTACTTTTTATTTTTCTAATTTCATATTCTATATTGTGTGCATGATATATAATTATAACGTTTTTTTCTATTATTTTCAATAATTTTAAAAAAAAAAAAGAATATCCTATCCAACTTGCACCTTCAACTATTACCATCTTTTTTTTTTTATTTTTGAAAAATTTTTTTAATAAAAAAAATTGATTACCTATTTTAAAAGGTTTCAAAAAATACGAATTTATAAAATTAATAAGTTTTTGGTTTTTAAAAAAAAATTTTGGATTTTTTATCTCAAATAATTTTTTATTAAGACATGATATGCTTTTAAAAAGACTCAAACTGACTTCAGCGGCTCCGTTGTATGATTTTTTTACCTGATAAAAACTTATAAGAGCCACATTGTAATTAATTTTATTCATTAAAATATATTTTCTAATATTATTTGTATAATAGTGTATTCTAATGAATAAATTAATTTTTTTTATTTTCGAAAAAAAAAGTCAACAAATAATCATTTTACTTTCCATATTTCTTTTTTCTTTTTCTTTAGTTTTAAGCAGATTCGTAGCTGACTTTATCCTTACTTTAACCTCAATTATTTTCCTATTATTTCTAATGCAAAACAGAGAATATTCTTTCTTAAAAGAGAGATTATATTTATGGATTTTTATTTTTTGGCTATATTTGATAATCAGCTCACTATTATCATACGTAACCATTGAGTCATTAAAAACAACTATACCTTATATAAGATTTTTATTTTTTATAATTTTTTTAAATATTCTTTTTGGAAAAAAAAAATACAAATTTTTTTTTTTAACATCATTATTATTATTATATTTAATTTTGTTTATTCATACACTGTTGGAGGTTTACCAACATTCATCAGTGGTTCATTACAGACCTAAAAGTTTTTTTAGCAATCCAATATTAGGTAGTTTTATTTCAAAAACTTATGCTATTATAATTTACCTTATTTATGACTTAAATTTGAAAAAAAAATATTTCTTACATTTTTTAGTCCTAATTATTTCTGGAATTCTAGTTTACCTATCAAGCGAAAGAGTTGCTTTATTTTGCTTTGTAGGAATTGCATTATTCTCTATTTTATATTTTAATAAAAAAAATATTTTAATTTTTTTAACTTTATTGATTTTTTTTTTTTCAACTACAATATTTATATTCCCTAATCCAATTCAAAGGATTTATTATCATACCATAGATCAAGTGTTCGAAAATAATAATGTAAATTTTTTTAGTTTCAGGCACCAACTGCACTTTCTTACTGCCTATAATATCTTTAAATCAAATAAACTATTTGGAGCAGGTGTGAAGTCTTTTAGATTTTTATGCGATGAAAATAAATATTCAGTTGAAGGATATATAAAAGAGAAAATAGAAACAACTTATGCACCATTTGATGGATTTTATTTAGTGAGTGAAGAAGACTATTATAAAATTTATTTAATTACAAAAAATTTAATAAATAAATTAAATTTAAATAAAATTAGTAGCAATCAAGAAAAGATTTTTGTGATAGAACAATACTTAAAAGAAGAAACTTTTAATTATCTTGAGCTATATTTTGCAAAAACTCCACACAATCATTATTTTTACAATTTTGGAAATAAATTTGGGGATTATGTTCAAAAGGGTCAACCACTTTTTATAAGCTACGAATTTAAAAATGGTTGTAGTACCCATCCCCATAATTATTATATTCAGATCTTATCTGAGATTGGAGTTGTGGGTGCACTATTTTTAATTTTTTTTTATTTTTTTTGTACAAAAAATCTTTTAAAATGTATAAAAGATAGATTCACGTCAAATTTAAATAACAAATTAGTGTTATATGCTAATTTTTTTATTATTTTATTTCCTTTATTACCAAGCGGAAATTTTTTTAATAACTATCTTTCTATACTTATATATCTGCCATTAGCTTTCCTTAATTTATGGTCTTTGAAATCTCGTTATTAATACTTGTTTTTCTTAATCTATTGATGATTGTTTATCGTGGGAAAATATCAAAATTTATAAACATTTATGACTACCCCGATAAAACGAGAAAATTTCAAAAAATTCCTATTCCTTTAATCGGTGGATTTATTTTTTATTTTAATATTTTATTTTTTTTTATTTTCTCAATTTTGAACGATCTTTTTATAATTAAAAATTTTTCTATTTTTATTTTTTTTGCAACTATAGTTTTTATTTTCGGAATTTATGATGATATAAGAAAAGTAAATCCAAATACTAAATTATTCATAATTACGTTAATTATTTTGTTTTATTGTTTTTGGGATGAAAGTATTATTATTTATAATTTGAAATTTTCATTTGTTAGTATCAATATATTACTTGGAAGTTTTGCAGTACCTTTTACAGTATTGTGTTTTTTACTATTTATTAATGCATTTAATATGTTTGACGGTTTAGATTTACAATGTGCTTTGTATTCAATATTTGTATTAATCTTATTATTTTTAATAAAATTAGATTTTTTTTTATTTTTTTTTATAATTCCTTTAATATTTTTTCTTTACTTGAACATAAATAAATTTAGTTTTCTAGGTAACAGTGGTTCCAATTTGTTGTCATTCACTATAGCAGTATTAATTATAAAGTTTTATAACAATAATAGCATTTTGTTTTCTGACAGAATATTTTTAATCATGTGCATCCCTGGTTTTGATCTTTTACGATTAGCTATTGTTAGAATATTTAAAAAACAACATCCTTTTTATCCTGATAATAATCATATACATCATATTGTACATAGGAGATTTAGCTTTTTAGTAACAACATTAATTATTCAAGCAATTATTATTTTACCTAATCTTCTCTACTTTGCAAACATACCAATAATTGTACTTATACTTTTAAGTTTCTTTTTTTATATAACAATCATCTTTTTTGCGAAAAGATTTCCTTAAAACAATTATTTTATATGTTCTTAAAAAATTTTTTTAAGTTTCATTTTGAAAAATTTATATTAATTATTTTTTTGTTATATTTATATCAACTGCCCTTAAATATTTATTCAATTTATCTTTATAGTTATAATGCTAGATTATTAAATAATTATGGTTATTGCGAAAAAGAGTCTTATGGATACTTAGAAAAGATTAATAAAAATATTCATAATCGAAATATATATTCTTATAATTTCGGAAATTTTCCTAGATCATCGTCAGTATTTTTTTTTAAATTAGAAAATAATTTTGATGAAAACAAAGTAATTATACTAAATTATTATTCAAATAATATTGCTAATGACAGAAAAATCTTCGATATTTTTGGTAAATTCAGAGTTTTAGATGATTATCAAAATAGATGCTTTTTAATTGAAACTGAAAAATCAGTTAATTCAATTATGCAAATGTCCGGTAGAATGCCAGCAAAATAATATTAATGGCTGAAATTTTTCAAATTGCACTGCATTTAATAATTTTGCTATTGTTATTTTCTTTTCCACTTAATTGTAAATTATTTTATAGAAAGTTTTATTTTAAAGAAATTAGTTTATATGATTTAATTTTTGTAAATATAATTATTCAATCAAATATTTTTTTATTATTTTCTTTTTTAAATATTAATTCAAATTATTTATTAGGATTTATATTATTTTTGTCGATTTTTTTTTATATTTTAAATATAAAAGAATATTTATTAAAAACGAATATTTTTTTTAAACAAAATCTTTTTATTTTTTTTGTATTTTTAATTACTTTATTTTCAATATCTTTTTACCTTGCTTTTAATCTTAAACTCGGATGGGATGCTACTGCGCATTGGTTCTGGAAAGCAAAAGTTTTTTTTCAAAATGGAAGTCTAATAGATTTTAAAAATATACCCTATTCTTATTATCCTCACCTTGGAAGTTATATTTGGGCAATTTTTTGGAAATTTTCTATTCTTCAACTAGAATATTTAGGGAGATTGTACTTTGTTTTAATTTATTTAGTTAGTTTGTTTTCAATTATTAATAGTATTAAATCCAAATATAAAAATTTTTTTTTTATCATATTTCCCTTTTTAGTTTTTGATCCTTTTGCACTTTCAGGATACCAAGAGCTTATGATATTTTCTTTCGCATTATTTATATCAAGACTCCTATATGTTCTTAAAAATAATCTCTTTAGAAATGGAAATTCTATTTTAATAATAATAATATTTTCTATAAATCTTATAATATGGAGTAAACAAGAGGGAATCTTTATTGCCTCAATTCTGGTAGTTGCGTTTTTAACAACTATTCAAATTTCAAAATTTGAAAAGATAAAATTTTTTTTAATTACCAGTTGTATTTATTTAACTTACATTTTTCTTGAGTTATATTTTAAAGGCTCCTATTCTCTGCAAGAAAGTCTGAGAGTGCCTTTTATTAATAAGTATGAAAATACGTTTGATTTAATCAAGACTATTTATCAAATTTCTTATAATTTGATTGTAGGAATTGTAAAAAGACCTATTTTATTATTATCTCTAATTTGCATATTTTACCTTTTAATTTTTAGAATTAAAGATTTAAAATGTTTTAATTTTTTATTGGCCACCTTATTTCTAAATATAATTTTTATTTATTCAATTTATATTGCTTCATCTTTTCCGCTAGACGATTATATTGGCCCAACTTTAGATAGAGTGTTATTAGAGACATCTGGATTTTATCTGGTAAGTATAGTCATTTTTTTTGACTTGATGAATAAAAAAAAAATAAAAAACTAAAAGTTACCTAAATATTTTTTTTACTGTGAAATTTATAAAAAAAAATACTAGTATATTGGTTTTAATATTAATACTATCTCTAATAACTACTTTTACTCATATCAATTCTGTATACTTTTCCGATTTACATCATTGGGGTTTTATAGCCGGACACAGCTTAGATTATATTAATGGAGGTATACCATTTAAAAATGTTTTTGTTCAATATGGTATTGGACAATTAGTTTTTTTTAAATTAATTAATTATATATACCCAATTAATTTTTCTAGCATCGGAACGATCACTGCGTTTATTTATTGTTTAAACCTTATTATTTTATATTTTATTTTAAAAAAAGTTTCCTCTGAATTTATCGCTCTTTTTATTTTAACTATAATTTTTTTTTGCAAACCATATATAAACTATCCATGGCCAGATTATCTGGCTAGTTTTTGCTTACTATCTTTTTCTTTTTTTTTAATATATTTTGAAAAAGATAAAATATTTATCTATATCTTTTCAGGTTTTTTTTTATTTTTATCAATTTTATTTAGAACTACTTATCTACTTCATATTTTCTTAGCACTGATATTTTATTTTATTTCTTTTAAAATTGATAATAAGTTTTACAACAAGCGTTTAGTTAATTCTTTAAAAGTATTTGTATTTTGTTTTAGCATATACATATTTTACCTAATTTTTAATAATGTTTTTGAAGATTGGCTTTACCAAGGAATTTTAGCTTTTAAGGATTATGTAATTCCCTCGGATTCCATTTATATGAGTTGGGTTATAGAAAATTTAGGATTAAATTTTTGGATATTGTTAAAAATACTAAAAGTTTTGTTAAGATTTGCCATTTCATTTATTATCCCTCAGAATATAAATGATTTTGTATTTTTAGTTTTTTTTTTTATAAGTTTTTTAATTCTAATTTCTTATTTTATAAAACAAAATCAAATAAAAGTAGAATTTATAAGCGAAATACGAATTAAATTTAGAACAAACATAAATTATAATATATTCTTTTTCTTTTGCTTATTGGGTTTTTTTGGAGTTGTGCAATCAATTTTTTATTTTGTTTTTTACAAAAACTTAAATGCCAGTATTCTTTTATTCATCCCATTAGCTTACCTTTTAAATTGTACGTTACATTTAAACAACCAAATGAGGAAATATTCAAAAATTTTTTTTATTACTTTTTTTTTTATATCTTCTATTAATCTCTTTGAAGTATCAAAAAAATTTCATAATATAAATACAAGCTTATTTTTTAACTCAGATATAATATATTTTGGAAAAAGAAAGTTCTTAAGAGCAGATTTAGAGTATTATTATTTTTTAAAAAAAAATATATGTAATAAAGATTTTAAAATCATTAATTTTTCGAATGATTCTAACCTTGACTATTTATGTTCAAATAAAAGAAGTTTTATTTTTGTATGGCATAAGTTCCTTCCTTCTGTTGATAATGATTTATTTTTGAGAGTTACAAAAGGTGAGTTGAATGAAAACGAAGTTTTAGTTACTTCATGGTTTTATCAAAATAATAATTTAAAAATATATAATAGAATATTGTTACCTTACAATTTAATGTGGTGGGGGTCGGCTAGTAAATCTAAATTTCAATATCTATATAAAAAAAAATAGATTTAATATTTATTGGATGATTAAAAAAGTTTTATACTTAACAAGATTAGATCCTTTAAATTATCAATCTTGGTCTGGCACCACATATTTTATCTATAAGGCTCTAAAAAAAAATTTTAGCGTAACAACAGTTGGACCACTATCCAATAGAATGAGATATTTTTTTATTATAAAAAAATATTTTTATTCATTATTTAAAATTAAATTTGATATAGATCGCCCGATACTTGTTGCAAAAGATTTTGCAAGACAGATTCAATCAAATTTAAATTTAAATTATTATGATTTTATAATTACTTCAGAGCCTTATTTGGTTACTTATTTAGAGACTGAGATACCAATATATATATATACTGATTTTGTTTTTTCTACATATTATTCAAATTATTTTTTTAACCAAAAAATACATTACTCCAGTCTTAAAGACGGAAATTATTGTGAGAAAATCGCACTAAAAAAAAGTAAAAAAATTATTCTTACAAGTAAATACGCAATTAGTGACGCGTCTAAATACTATAAAATAAATAAAAAAAATTTTTTAAGATTACCTTTTGGAGCTAATATAGTTAGAATTCCTAGTTTATTAACTTTCAAACAAAAACTATTAAGAAAGAATTTTGAAGTTTGTAATTTAATATCAGTGGGAGTTCATTGGGAAAGAAAAGGGATGGATAAAGCTTGCAGACTAGTAGATATTATTAATCTGAAAGGACAAAAGGCAAAATTATATATCATTGGTGCTAAACCACCACGTAATTTCAAAATTTCACCAAATGTAATTTTAATTGATTTTTTAAAAAAAGATTCTTGTAAAGATCAAAAGTTTTTTAGTGATTTAATGTATAGTTCTCATTTTCATGTTTTATTTTCAAAGTCAGAGGCTTTTGGCGTTGCAAATGTGGAAGCCTCAGCTTATGGTTTATATAATATTGTACATGATACGGGAGGAACAGAAGGGGCTGTTACTAATAACCTTAATGGATTTCGATTTCCAATAAAAAAATCTATATACTTTATCGCTAATCATATTATTGATATTTTTTCTAATAAAAAAAGGTATTTAAAAAATTCCTTAAAAATAAAAAATTTTTATGAACAGAATCTTAGTTGGAATATCATTTCTTTAAAACTTAAAAAAATAATTACTTGAACACTTATCACAAAGAAAATTATTTCTATGAGGATTAGGAAATCAACTTTTTTTTAACTGTTAAAAAATAAAAAGCAGACTGCAATAATTTCTAATAATTTCTCAAATGAAGATTTCATAAAAAAAAGTTGGTCGGTTATCAGAAACTATTTTTTTTTTTTAAAATAGTAGAATTTACTAATAGAAAAATTAAAATTGATAATGTAATAAGTAAGATAATTATAGAGAATAAACTTACATAATTTGCTATTATTTGTTTTAAAGGAATATTAAAGTCCAAAGGTTTGTAGTTAACAAATTTTTGAAAATTATCTTTTTGATCAATGGTGAACTTATCACCAGGAATACAATTATTCTCTTTAGGAAATAAAAAGCAAATTGGATTAAAAAGGTCGTATTTTCCGTTCTGAATTTTAATCTCTGAAAAGTAATTAGCCCTTTTTTTTATAATATTCTCTAATGGTAACTTTTCCAAACGATATCCAAATATGGGACTATAACTATATAATTTAGAGGTGTTATGCATAAAGCCCTCATTTTTATCTAATCGATTTTGATCTTCTAAATATTCTATATATTTGACGTGTAGTTTTTTAACAGTTTCTTTTGTTAAAGAGTTTGAAAAATTCTCCAGATTAACAATAGAGTACACAGCCTTTGCTCTAAAAGATTTGTCTGGATAAAATTTATTTCTTAACTCATGATAAAGTAGGGTTTGAAAAATTGGTATCAATATAAATATAATAATTAAAGTATATTTACCTGAGAAAATTTTTTTTATAACAAAAGCGTTGATTATTATTAAGGGAAATATGTAAACCAAAAGCCATCTATTCCTTGTCCATGTAGCATTCAATATTGGGATTTTTGAAAAAAAATTAAATATTAAAGAGACTTCAACAATGTAAAAGACTGGAAGCAAAAAAGCTAAAAATAATAGGAAATACAAAACTATGTCTTTTTTTTTGTAAAATTTTTCAATCTTAATTAAAAAAACTACTAATAATATTAAGGAAACTATGCTCAACCCAAATTCTAATTCACCAATACTTAGGTAAGTTTTAATGTTAGAAGCTTGATTTTTTTCGTAAAAAAAAGGATCTGGAATTAAAAAAAAAGATGTTAATGAGGTATATAAAAAACTTCCTAAATTATTGAGAATTGTAGTATTTTCTATTACACGAGGGAATTGAGAGTAAAAATAGATCTTATATGAAATACTTGATAAAGAAATCAGCAATGAAAGCAATATGGAGTATATAAGATTTAAAAAAATGCTAAAATTTCTATATACTATATAAAATATAAGGACTAAAATAAAAATACTATAAGTAAATTTCACAAAAATACCTATAGCCCCGCCAAAGATCAAAATTGAAAATATAATACTTGAAGATATTAAGCAGATTTTTTTTACGTATAGATTTTTTGTTAGTACTGATGAAAAAAGTAAGAAACAATATAAAGGTAAAAAATTATAGTATGCTAAAGCAGTATGGCCGATTAGATATCTGTTTACAAAAAAACCATTAAAAATAAATAGCGTCGCACAAAATACTGAAACGTACCTATCAAACTTAAACAAATTTCTAAGTAATAAGTACGTTCCAAAAAAACCTATTAAAGAAAATAAAAAAAAAGATATTTTTAGTACTGTCTCTAATTTAAAGTTTAATAATATCAAAATTTGAAAAATTGAAAAATAAACTGATTGTGGATCAGCATAAAGTGGTATCCCCCCTCCTTGACTAACAATAAAATGTGGTAATTCGAATAATCCATTTTTTAAATACCAGATTTTTCCAAAAACAAGATTAGGTAAACCTAAATAATGTTCTTCAGCAACTTTAGCATTATCAAAAATTATCAGATTTTGGAAAATTATCTGATGTATGCAAAGAACAAATAATACAAGAAAATAAAATATATAATTATTTTTTTTTATATATTTATCTAATAAAAAATATTTGTTCTTTTCTAGTTTCTTCATTACTAAAATTTAAGAAAATATTTTGAAAAATTTAATTATTATATATTTACAAATTTAAAAATGCTTAAATCTTTCATTAATATTAAATTTGTTATTTGTTAATTTGTAAAATACAATGATTTTATTTGGTAAACCGCCTAATAAATTAATCTTTTTTTCAATAAGGTTACAACAGTGGGGTATTCTTGTCATTGATAGTTGAAATACAATAATTAATATTAAAATTATTTTTGAAGTATTATTGTATTCGCTAAAAAAATCTAACTTTAGCTTATTTTTCATAAAAGCGCAGTTAAAACAAAAAAATAACATAATAATTAAATGTATCCATCTGCCCCAGTCACGGCCAAGGATAAATAAAAAAAATAAAGGTATGCAGATAACACAGGAAGGGATTAACATATTTAACTTAATGTTACTTTGAAAGATAATAAAAATTGGTGTTATGTAAAAAAAAAATATAAATAGGTAGTAAAATACATTTGATAGGGGATTAGTCATATAATTAAATTCAGAAAATGCATCACTGCCAATTCTAAAAATAGATGTCCATACCCAAGTATAAACATTAGCTTTATCTTTTAAGTTGCTAAAAATTAAAAGAATTCTTTCCTCTGAAACCTTATCTGTTAAATAAAAGTAGATTAGAAATAAAATAAATAACCATGGTAATAAAAAAAAAAATAGCTTTTAAATTTTATGTTATGTATTTTCAATATTAGTAAAACTGCAACTAAATGAAATAAAGATGTAAAAATATTTATTTCATGTATTAGGATAGAAATAAATAAAAGTGGTATAATTATAAAAAAGTAGAAAGTAAGATATTTTTTTAATTCAATTTTTTTTTCTAAGAAATTTTGTATGTATAGAGTGTGCAAAAAAATAATAAATATTCCAAAAATTTCAAATCTTGCATATCCTCCAAGATCATAAAAACTAAAAAGAATCAAAGATGGGTTTATAGAGAAAATTAAAAATAACCAAATATTATTTGTTATTTTTTTAATAATTAGGGTAAAAAAAAATACATTAGTTATTGAAAATAAAAAAAAAATTGTTGAAAAAAAATTTTTCTTTAAAATGCCGAAATTTTCCAAGGTTATCATAATTTCCCCTAAAAAACCTCTTTTTATAAAACCCGTTGAATAATTGAGATGTATTTCTGAGTACGTCCATAAATTTATTATATGATTAAGAGAAAAATAATAAATATAAGAAAAAATTGAGATAATTATTACAGTAACAAATATATAAATATTGAAGATATTAATAAATTTCTTCATTCTTTTTAGTTTTAGTAAAAAGATAATATAAATTATAAGAGGCTATAAAAAAATTAATTAGCATAAAAAATTTGTTATATCTTATTTCTGAATATGTAAGATCATTGAAGTAAAAAAAATAAAAATAAATTATTATAGATGTTTGTACTTTATTAATTTTTTTTTCAGTAAACAAAAAAATTAAAAAAGGAAGTAGAAAAATAAGATCATAATATAAGTGTTTGATAAAAATTAAAGTTATTAAAGATACACTAGCAAGATCAGTTAAAGAATTTCTTTTAGTATTTCTATAGTAATAAATATAAAAAAACGAAGTTAAAATTATGATTAAAAAAAAATTTAAAGGAGGTTTAGGATAATTACCAATCAGTGTCATTAAATCAAAAGCTCCTGAACTATACTTTTTTGAAGGATAAATAAATTGATTTAGGGCTGATTTAATTAATGGATAATCAAATGTATAAGAAAATAATAATATAGCAAAAACATTAGCTATAATTAGTAATATAATTAATAAATATTTCTTTTTTAATATTAAATACAATCCTATTACAGGAGCAAAAACAAATTTAGCTAAAGCACAAATAATTAAAAATGTTTGAAAAAAAAAGTTTTTGCCAAAAAAAATATAAGTGAAACCGTAAAAAGCAATTAAGGTATACTGTCCAAGAGCAATTGAATATACTGTACTCTTAGAAAATAAAAAAGTTATATAAACAAAAATAATCTTATTTTCAGATATATTAACATTTTTATAAATAATTATAAAAGTATGTATGATAATTAAACAATTAATTATAAGCCAAATTTCTTTTACTTTATAAAATTCTAAAAACCCAAAAGGTAAAAAAATAAAATAATATACTAAACCGTATACTGGTCCGTTGGGCCATGCATCTATTGCAGATGCATAATTAAACAAAAAATTAAGATCTTCAAATTTGTAGGGATTAATTCCATTAATTAATGCCCTAAGAGGAAGATATATAAAATCCTCCCCTCTAAATCCACAGTCTGGACAATAGCTACCGAAATAATTATTTTTCATTAAAAAATAAAATATTAAAGTAAAAATAATAAGTAATAAGAAGACTTTATTATAATTTTTCTTGAACATTTTTATTTTGATTTAATAATAATTGATTTACATTAAAAACTTATTTTCTATAGTCATACTACTTTGACTTTTCGTTTTTCAATAGTAATTCCAACATACAATGAAGCCTTAAACATTAGTAAACTAATAAGATCTATATATAAATATGTAAAATTAGATAAAAAAAATTACGAAATTATAATTGTAGATGATAATTCTAATGATAATATTCTTCATATAGTTAAGGTCCTTAAAAATAAATTTTTTAATCTAAATATTTTTATAAGAAAAAAAAAAAGAAGAGATTTATCAAAATCATGTATCTTTGGTTTTGAAAAGAGTAAATTTGATAACATCTTGGTTATGGATGCTGACCTGCAGCATGATCCTAAATATATCAATGAAATGATCAATATATTTCAAAATTCAAAATTTGATTTCGTAGTTGGCTGTAGAAATTTTGATAATATTTTTTTTTTAAAAATGCCTTTTCTAAGGATATTAGCTTCTAAAATTTTAATTTTTTTTTTTAAATATTTAATTACGTCAAAAACTAATGATCCAATGTCAGGTTTTTTTTTATTTAAAAAAAAAATTTTCAAAAAAAATAAAAATAAACTTTTTGGAAAAGGTTACAAAATATTAGTTGATTTATTGTGTTCATCAAACAAAGATGTAAAAGTTAAAGATATATTTATAAATTTTAGAGAAAGAAATTATAATGTCAGTAAAATGAATGTTAGAGTATTAATTTTAATTTTACGATTTATGGCAATACATTTAATTAAAAAAATTCAACCATATTGTGTTTAACAAAAAATTTATTATTTTTGATTATTTTGTATTATTAATTTTATTTTATTCATTATATTTAGGTTATAATTACTCTTTATATAATCAAGATTATCATCACTGGTCATATATATTATCAACTTATATTGATTTTAAAAATCAATTTAGATTATTTAAAGACATTTATATTCAGTATGGCATTGGCCAGATAATTTTTTTTTTTTTAATAGATAATTTTTATTTTATAAATATTTTTTCAATAGGTGTTTTAACTAGTATAGTTTATTCTTTAAATTTATTATTAATATATATAATATTATTTAGTATCACCTCA
>Ga0194133_10005075_pt1 | contig 17017 bp, 29 predicted proteins | sample TA2KigOf40mmetaG_FD_155448 | JGI IMG/M metagenome (GOLD analysis project Ga0194133, IMG submission 155448) | Freshwater microbial communities from Lake Tanganyika, Tanzania - TA2015055 Kigoma Offshore 40m | ecosystem: Environmental > Aquatic > Freshwater > Lake | place: Tanzania: Lake... | reverse complement strand
TGTGTGCTATAAGTAATAAATTTCACGATTAGCTTAGCTGAATTCCGTAAACCGTACCGGATGCTGCACCGCAAGGCCCGGGTAAATTTATCGTATGAGGTGCGGGACCAGAGTAAATATGGGTGATGGGTCCTGCATGTGGGTGCTCGATATATACTGTGTATTCTTGTGTGGTTGGATCATATGAAACACTGAATATCATTGTATTATCAACTTCCAGGGAAGTAAGCAGGCCACAACCAGTAACACTAACCGTACCGTAGAACGGCTGGCATAAATCAGTACGAGTAAGGGTTGTAATATTGCCTTGCGCGATAGGTCCTGCACAAATATATACTCCCAAATCTGTACCTGTACAATCAGTCTTAGTACCGCTACACTGACAAGAACTAGTTTCATCCGATATAAATCTCACTTGTGCCATCCCAACAAAGTTGACGGCATGGGTAAGTCCGTATTGAGATCCCGGACAAGGTGTCTCAGTAGGCGTAGGTGTCTCAGTAGGCGTTTCCATAGACGTAGGCGTAGGCGTAGGTGTAGGTGTTTCCGTAGGTGTAGGAGTCGGGGTAGCGGTCGGCGTAACTGTGGATGTAGGAGTAACGCTTGGAGTTACCTGCGGGGTAGATGTAGGTGTTGCTGTAGGTGTTGCTGTAGGGGTAGCTGTAGGCGTAGCTGTAGGTGTAGCTGTAGGTGTAGCTGTAGGTGTAGCTGTAGGTGTAGCTGTAGGCGTAGCTGTAGGTGTAGCTGTAAGTGTCACGTCAGGTGTAGGGGTAACGCTTGGTGTTACTGAAGGTGTAGGTGTCGGGGTAACTGTCGACGTGACTGAAGGTGTTGGAGTAACGCTTGATGTTACTGAAGGTGTTGTAGGAATCGTAGGACCACCTTGACCAAAGGTGTGTGCTACATGTTTGTCGGTAAACACTACTGTTGGGTTTAAATGTTCTTTTTTTTCTTCAAATTTTGAACTTCTTTGTGCGTCTATAAAAGAAGGTCCGGGGGTAGGTTTATTAAATTTAGCTTGGCTAGGTATTCTTCCAAGATTTTTTTTTATAAATTTAAAAGCCATAGCTGTGTATATTTAAAATATTAAGTAACAAAAAAAGACCTCTAGTAATCGTCCCCAAAGTAATCGCCCTCATCAGGATCTTCATACAATTCCGGGGTTACCTTACCAATCTCATCTTCTGCCCAAACTATCCAGTAATCGGAATTCAATAAATCGCCCTTTAATGGTTTACTTGCATATGTATATGTGTCTTGCGGTGGACCTAGGGAGTTATAACGCGATTTACCCTCTAGCCAGCATTCTAGATTAGCAATATTCTGCGCAGCTGATATCCCCCACTGTATTGTTCCTGCGTATTCGCGCCATCGTGCATTGCTGAATTTCCCTTCAAATTTTATATCGCATGACAAGTCCGGGGGAGCTAAACCATGAAGTATTAATTTTAAGCTCTCTTTAGAGATTTTTGTTGCCTCTATTTCGGTTGCTTTTTTAAAATGTAAACTTCCTAAAACCGTCTCTGGGTGATTTGTTAGCTCATATACCAGTAAGTCTGTAGCTTCGTTTACAAGGTTGGCACCTGCTTCTAGTCTATCTTTTAACTCTGAAAACATAGTTTTAGCTGCAGCAATAACAGCTTCAGCACCACTAAGAGGAGTTTCTATATTATTAGCAGTTCTATGAAAGTATATATCTAGATTTTTTACTTTACTATCTTTGCTTAGTATCGCGACAACGCCGAGTTCATAAGTAAGAACCTTTTCATCGCTGTTGTAATCCATAATATGTATACCTATACAGGTCCCAGGGTATACTAGAAAACCTTCTGCGTCATTATCCGAGTCAAATTCGATAGTAGGGTCGATTTTCCAGCCTTGTTTATCTAGTAACTCAATAATTTTTTTACAAAATAATTCTTCCATAATAATGGATGTTAGTAATGAGCTCTGTGTTATAAGAATCTATGATAGTATTTCTAACAATGATAATTTAGGTAACGCTGAGCAGCTTTAGCTGTATTATTGCCTTTGTTTTTTTGTTTAGATTTAAGTTTACGTGCTTTATTGCAGGTTAATTTACCTTTAGTCTGACGCTTGAGAATACCTGGCCTTACTGGAGCATGCACACTTCTTTCTAATAAAAAACTACAAAGTTCATCAAATTTCATTTCAAATATTTAAGATAAAAATAGCCTTTTAGCATAAATATTTATAAGATGGCAGACGGCGACTATATAAATTTAAACAATTGTAGATCTGGTAATGTTAACTTAAACTCTACGACTCTCGTTGCGTTGTGTTCGTTTATAGGATCCGAAGTGTTTATTTCAAATAAAACTGGGCAGACAATAAAAATATTTGATCAAGGTCGCACAGGTCATGGTGATGCCTTTCTCCTCGACGACAATGATACCATAACTATAAGAGGCTTGACTAATTGCAATCAAGTTTCTGCCATAATAGACGCCGAGAGCGAACAGCAGGGTAGAATATACATTAGGTCTCAGTTTTACTCCTTTAATTCTAATAGGTAACAGTAGTTCTGCTTACTCTATGGAGACCAGACCCTCTCCCGGTATTCTTACCGTAAGGATTATACTTCCTATAATTACCAAATGATTCCTTGGATATTACCTGGATCTCACCTGCTGTCTTATGTGAGTAGATCATAACACCTTTACGTGTTGCCTGACCGATGCCTTTAAAAGCACAAGCTCTACATACATCCAGACCAATCTCTTGTCTGCCTTCTTCAACGAGATTTATACAGTATTTACATTTCATAATTTAATTATACTGACATTCTCTCCAATGGCAATAAATAATGATATAAATGTTGTAAGAATTTTCTTAATACATTTTTTAATGAATAAATAACTTTATGGCAACGGATTTTAATATTTTATTTGAACAGACCTTTAATGAACTGGTATTGGAAAAAGCAGGCAAAAGATGTACTAAAACCACCGGGCAACAATCGTCCACTAGAAAAGATAAAAAGTATATGCGTTGTGTAAGACAAGGTGGCAAGCTAAAGCGTATTCATTACGGCGATCCTAACTTGCGTATTAAAAAATCTAACCCTAAGAAACGCAAATCATTTAGAGCTCGTCATAAATGCTCTACTGCCAAGCCAGGTACGCCAAAGTATTATTCCTGCAAAAACTGGTAACTATTTTCACACCAGAAGTAGTATTTCACCTTTGGACACCAACTTTGTTTTCATATTTTTATAAAACAACCCCAAGCGACATCTAAAAATTCTTGTTGCATAAAAGGTTTTAAATTGTTCTCTTCACAAGCTTCTTTAATGTTAGAATATTGAATTTCTAGCCAGTTCCAAACTTTTAGTGTTTCAAAAGTTACAGCATCTATAGAATAATCATGACACATAATTACATCACCTACACTTAAATAATCTGCTAAACAATTAAACTCCCCTATTTTATGACCACCATCGCACATAATAATTTTAGGAGAAATATTAAACAGTTCTTTTCTATTATTATTCAATTCAAACTTATTCCAATTTTTAACTACAGGATTAAAAATATTTTCTAAAAAATAATTAATACCTTCTTTTTTTAATATAGGGGTGGAACCATAATCTAAAATATCAAAAGAGTATATTTCACTATACTGTTTTACTAAATCATTTAAAAATAATGATAAACCACCCCAACCGGTGCCTATTTCTATTATTCTTTTTGGTTTTATAGTGTCTACTAAAATTGGAAACTGTTTTAAAACCTCTCTTCTTTGCTGCATTACTAAATGCTTGCAATCGCTTCTAGTTAAATTATCATCTATATTTTGCTTCACCGTGCCCATACTTTTATTTAGGACGCAGGTGCAGCAGGTGCAGCAGGTGCAGTAGATGCAGCAGGTGCAGCAGGTGCAGCAGGTGCAGCAGGTGCAGTAGGTGTAGTAGGTGTAGTAGGTGTGCTAATTGTTTGTATTAAAGTATTGAATGCCTTATCTAATTGCCCTATAAACATGTTGATATTATTCGCCGTAACGCCGGTTAGATTTATACCTAATTTTTCTAAATCTGCAAAAATTTCATCTGCTACTTTTTTAAATTTTTGAGACGCTGTTGCCTTGTAACTATTAATTTTAGCTAGTTGACCTTGGATTGCTCCAGCTTGCCGTTGGTTTTGAGCAGCCTTTACGCCTTCAGCATCTCCTTTCAGACCAGCGACTGCGCCTTTTACTGCTCCGGCAACTTGGTTACCGAGGCCTTGAACTGTACCCGCTACTTGAGCCCCTCTGGCTTTAACTCTATCCATAAAACCTTCGTTGACTCTAAGATATGCTTCTAGAAGAAGTTTTTGATCGTTCTTGTTCATATTATACCAGTATTTATTCAGGCAGCCTATTTTTTCCGCTATTATAGAGTAGACTTGGAGTTGTGAGGCTGTCCTAGATGTAACGGTTGTTGTGGAAATGGCGTTGGCCGAGACTGTGCTTTATCTCTATCTGTTGAAGTATTATGTAAAAATATGTCTTTATTCGACCATATTATCTCATCAAAGTTATTTTTAAATTGCTGCGAAAAGCAGTTGCGAGGCTTATCTCCTTTACCATTACGCATAAGGTGTTATTTCATTTTTTATCATCGATAATTTCATAACTAGGCGGTATTTCTGTGTTGTATTTTATACGGATTAAACCATTATCAGTAACTATATCAGTACTTCCACACTTACAACAGTTTTTATCTCCTGGTACCTCGACCCTATCATTACATATGCTACATGTAATGACTGTAACCATAATTATACCGCGCGTTCAGGATTAATATTAACAAGATTTAGGACCGCTCGCCTGTCAGGCATAATATCTGATATTTTAAAATCTTGACCATTAATTTCAATAGCAACGATAGAATCTATACTATAACGGCGAATAGGATTTTGACCTGCAGCTCCTTCAGGTGCTGGTCTAGGGTCCGGTAGATAGGGTGTGGCTTCTTGACGAGTTACAGCTTGGAAGCCTGCTATTTTTTGAATAACAAACTGAGGTGGCAATGCACTTTGAGGCATTACTTGAAGATATGTTTTACCTTGGTGCTCGATAATAGTAGCCGTCTCATGTTGACCATATGTTCTGCCTAGCTCATGCTCTTGCTCTGCACCTAGCTCCCCCGTCTCTCTGCCTGCAGCTGTCATACGAGCCCTGTAATCAACATTCATAAGAGCTACCACTTGAGAGACCTTGTAGAGCTGTTGAATTTTATCTCCTGTCTCTCTGTTCTTTTTGCGAGCTGCAGCTGTGATAATTGAGGTGAACTTAATGAGTGTATCAGGGTTCTCTATATTTTTAATCTTTTCTATGAGCTCTTCCTTTGTAATAGCCTGTGCATTAGGGTCGGCTCCGTACGCCATTTCTAAAAATATTTCAGCAGCTCTTTTTAATTTTTTATCGAATTTTTTCATTTTATATATTTATATTTATAGTTATAATTGTATTCTTCTATACCCTTTTTTCCATATTTGATTGGTCATTTTAGTAGCTACAGATTCTATATCTTGCTCATCTAATTCAGGAAAATAACAGTGTAACATCTCGTGTAATAGTGTATCTAAATACTCTTTAGATATTTGTCTCGGATCTATTTCTAAGTAACCATCATCACTATATGCCATACCTACAGCATGTTCTTTGCCTAGTTTTTTCTCTTTAACTCTAGGGTGCCTAGGGTTAAAGAGAGTTTGAAAAGGGTTTCGTCGAAACTTATGTGATTTCTTTGGCACTTAATTATTTATCTGCCGCCACTGGCGAATAGACAGCAGACTGACCTCTACCCTTCTTAACAATAAGCTCATTGAGCGCCATTTCTCTGAGGACAATCATAGCTTTTTGAAGGTCACCGTTTACAAGAGGTAGTACTGTCTTATAGGTAATCTTACCATTTATCTTCATTATCTTCTCCCAGAGCTCTTGACGCCTATTCTTTTTAGGCTCAGCTCTATTATTAACAATTTCAGTACGTCGACCAAAATCAAAACCCTTCTCACCCATATAGATTCGCATTTCGTTACTAGATCCAAACCTATTTTTTTCTATTGAGAAAACTCTTAAATCTCTCTCTTCTGCATCTGGCTCTATCTTAATGTTCATATCAACTGCATGAAGGACAATGGTGCCACCTTTTATTACACCCATTTTAGTAAGATGACAAATAATACCGCAGACACACTCGTGCTTTTTTGCAGCTTTAGTAAGAGTCTCAATACAATATTTTTCCCTAGTTTTAAAGTTAAGCTCAGTTTTAGTTGTAAGCCCTTGAAAGGCATCAATAATCATTATGTCATAATCTTTCATTATTTCAGCAATATCATCTACATCTGATATATTAGCTATTTCAACTTCGGAGAGATTAAGACGATTAGCAGTATATGCAAGCTGGAAAATAGATTCTTCACACGATGCAACTCCAACCCTATAACCCTGCTTAGTCATAGCTTCAAGCATTTGAAGCATAAACGTTGTCTTGCCACAACCTGCGCGAGCAGTTAATGTAAAAGTTTGCCCCGGTAGCAAACCTTGTCCGAAATATTCATCCACTGCTTCAATACCGGTTTTAATTCTCTTGTTAAAAATATTTGGAACTGAAATGTTCTTAACGGGTTTAAAGTCTGTTTTCGTAATATTAAGGTCCATACTTATTTTTTAGTTATAGTGGTTTTGTTATTTCTTTCAACTACCTCCATAATGTAAACTATATCTGGCTGACCGGCAATCTTTTTTTTAGGAATTATGTTTATTTTTCTTATAAATATTATAAAATATAGTAATGATAAAAGATCTAAAATGGAAAATTTCAGTAGGAATGCGATCTGGAACTATTTCTGGTCCCGATCCTATCGAGGCTGCTACTAGATTTTTAGAAAAATTATATCGAGATAAAGAAGACTTTGGTGTCGGTCTTCTGATTAAAGCTGTTTTAGTTGGAAAAATGGATAGTGATACTTACTATCTTCGATCCGATATCGTATTAGCCAATGCGGGAATGTATAAAGAAGCAGAGCAGATGCTTTCACTATACCTTAAAAAAAAGCCCTCCCCCGGGATTTGATGCAGAATATTCTTTTATTCTTGTTTTGTATTTAAATTACCAAGGAGTCAAAAATCTCTCCACTTTGTATGAAGACGGCACTAGGTCTTTAAAGCGAGAGTATTTACGGAAAGTCCATCTAATTAGTCTGCAATAAGGGACATAGGTGCATTTAATATACCACTTATTTCGCCACTCGTTATCAGCTTTGATCTGCGCCTCAAGTTCTGCATCGCGCTTTTTGCGACTAAAATTACTTTCAATTTTGAAACCACTTAATTTAATTTCTGAGACTTTACCATTTATAAATACTGCATCTGCTTCATACCAATAGTCGTTGTAGTATTTGTTTGAATTAAAAAATTCATAGAAATTAATGACCCCGGTATAATTTCGCGGCTCAAACCACTCTTTTAAGCATTTGAAACGACCAATTTGGCCCACTACTGATTTGTTATTAGGATCACCTTCTTCCCAATCTCCCTCATACTTTTCCTCAAAAAGCTGACCAGACTCATCAACTTTGTAGGAAGTCATAATATTTTCCATACTTTTCGTTTGGAAAATACAAGATTGAATTTCTTCTGCTGTCAACTCCCCAAGGTTTTCGGGGAGTGGAAGTTTATATTTAAAAGATATACTATCAAAAAGGCCCATAGTTTTTAAACTTAGTCTTCCAAACTTGGAAGTGGGATTTCAAAAATCAGATTACATAGGCGGGGTATTACACGAAAAAGTTACGACGCCTGACTTACCACAAATCTCCGCTGTTAGTTTTTCGTTGCAGAGGAACATTGTTTCCCTAATCGTTTTCTGACAGCAATACTTACTTTAATGAAAGTAAGTATTTGGTTTTGTTGATTGCCCCTAACATCTCATCTCTAATGTTTAAAAGATCAGTATCAGTAGTTTTCAACATCTGTGGAAGATCTTTAATGAGATAGATTGCCTGTTCATCTAAAATTTTAAGGGTAGGTGAATCACTATAATTTTCTGCTGTAAAAATAAACCCTTTCTCGCGCGATATTCTACCGTATTTGCCCATATATGTCTCAACAAAGGTATCTATAAGATCGCTAAAGGTATCGTATAATTTACCCAATGCCTGGTGTTCGGCATAAGAGTTGGTTTGCCAGTGATGAATCTTTATCTGATTATGGAAAGACTGTAGCTGGGTTATTATATTCATGTAGATTAATTATACCGGTTATACTCTTCTCTCAAGATCTCGTAAGCATGCTTGAGACACATCATGCCTTCTTTAATATCTCTTCTACTTCTATTTAGCCGAGCTAAAACAGCACCTGCAACTCTTCTACCAGCTCTTTTCGGACCAAATTTTCTGGCAGCAGCCTTGGCGCCTTTAGCGGTATTGTTTTCGGTTTGGTGTTTGCCGTTATCTGTGTTATGGTTTGCGTCTTTATCCATAGCTGCTTTCCTTATAGGCTCAGCTTTATTGCCATCTTTATCAATGTCAGGATAATCCGGTCTTTGCTTTTTAGCTCTAGATTCTTCATTTTCAGTTTTGCGGTTGCCTTTACCTACTTTAAAAGTACCTCCAGGGTTAAAGTAGCTCTCATTAATTAAATTATTGTCGTTATCCATATGATTACTATTATTTATTAGTTGTATGCTCTTTTTAAGTAGATAGTTGAAAATAATATAATATGCAATATATTATATTATGTTCTTTTAAATTCTGGGGGTGTACCGGTTTCGATTTAATATGTGCAACTATACCTGCATTGAGAGGATTGTAGTTGGCCTCTTAAAAAAACTACAAAAAAATAAATGCTAATGAAAACAGCATTGTTGGGGACTATGCTCCATCTCTCGAGGAAGCTAATGCTATCCTTGCTAAGTTCGGCTATGCTGACAGAGAAGAGCAAGTCTTGCTAGCGGCTTAAATCCGCTCCGTCTCCTACCTAATGGTTGTAGGGTAAGCGAGGCGTAATTACAACCAAAAAAACAGACACTATACAGTCTGCAATTGTATAGAAAGTTAAGCTATGGAATGCTAATAGTCTTAAGCTTGACTCAAATAGAATTAGCTAACGATGTAGAAGGTTTAGTTAAATATATTAAAGACGCGGGTTCGACTCCCGCCACCTCCACCACCCTCTAAGCAATCACTCACATAGACTTACTGAAAAAAATAAACCCGATAGCAATTAAGCTATCGGGTTTATTGTTTGTAGACTATTAGAAGGATAACCTAACTCCCGCACTAACAATACCCTCCCCGCTCATTCTTCTCGCCAGAATAGAATCTTCGTTGGTTACGTATGCCGCGTCAACAAAGGGGCGGATATATTTAATTCCTGTATAAACAAGACTACCGCCAAACTTATACGATTTATAATTATCATAAATATATACTTCTGCGCGAGGAGTAAAATCCACCGACTTTATGCTAATTGTGCGATCTAAACCAAATGTTACGCCAAAGAGATCTTGGTCAAAATCTTTTCCGATCGAAACATAGGGAGTTGCAATCTTTGTAATGGCCCAGAGTTTATCAACCCTCACAGTCCCGTAACCCAGCAAGTTATCGTCAGCGGTTTGAACAATTCTCTTTTGAACTCCGCCAGTCAAAGTCAAACCGATAATATTGTTACCGATTGATTTAGATAAAGAGCCGTCAAGAACAGTCTGATCTGCACCCTCGCCTCTTAAAAAATAAGTTACACCTATAGTGGGAGTAACAATCTTATTTTCCAAAGATACAGAACCTGCAACGTAAGAACTGTTCTTTTGATTTTCGAGACCTAAGTAGGTTATTTTAGTAACATAACCTGACTCGAGAGTCACTTTGGGGGTGATAGTGAATTCTTCAGCAGCATTTGCGCTAAAGACCGATAGTGTAAGAATCGCTATTAACGATTTTGTATATTTTCTCATACACCTTTATATATCTCTATAACTTTTTTTTTCAAATACAAAAGTTGACAACTAGCTAATTAGCTATATTATATAATGTATGGCAAGTATATTAAAGAGCAGATCAATTTACTACAATGATGTTAATCTTATTGCTAGATGTGGAGTTATAAATTCGCGCAAACTCGTCAAAGAAGAGAAGAACAGAATAATTGTTTCACCTATGCCTGCAATAGTCGGTAGTGCTTTTGCTAAGGAAGCAACAAAATTAGGCCTTACAGTATGTTTACACAGATTTTGCGTCCCTCGCGAGCAAGCGTCAATTTATACTTCTATTAAGGATACAAGTAACGTATATATGTCGTGTGGTTTGATCAACGATCTGGAAACTTACAAAGCTATACGTGAAGTAAAGTGTAAACAAATTGTGGTAGATTTTGCTAATGGTTATTTGCCGCAAATTGCATATCACTTAGACAAGATAGCTAATGAGATTGATATTGAGAAACTTATTATAGGAAATGTTCATACCAGTGCAGGAATCGAGTATCTTGAAGGTATTGTAAAGCAATTTGCGACACTCAAGCAGGTAGTTATAAGGGTAGGTATTGCAGGCGGAGGACCGTGTTCCACTTCCGATATGACGGGTATTAATAGAGGCAATATTACCGAACTCATTGAGTGTTCTGAAGTTAAAAGATCTCCTACAACCTACATCGCTGCCGACGGCGGTATTAAAAAACCCGGTTATGCATGTAAAGCATTTGGCGCAGGAGCCGATAAAGTAATAATGGGCCAATATTGGCTGCAAGCACAGGAAGCTCAAACCAACATAAGCGGTGATGGGTCATACTGGGGATGTGCAAGTCATAAGAATCAAAAACTTTGGAAAGGTAAAACTTTCCGTCACAGTGAGGGCAAGGTAATTGAAAAAGATAAAAATGAACTCAAACCGCTTGAACAGCTGGTAGAAGAACTATGGGGCAGCATTGCCAGTTATGTGTCCTATAGCGGATACTCTTCTCTCTCAGAATCAATAGGTCAGGGTGTGTTTGAAATTAAACAAAACTCTCTCCCCCCGAGACAACGATAGTACAGATCGGTTAAGCCACTCAGGCCTAATTAATGCTCGAATATAATAAAAAAACAACTAAAAAACGAAAGTATTAACTTTTTCTACTAACAAAAATTATGAAAATATGTCAATTTGACGGCGAAAGACCTAAAAAAACGTATGAGTGTATTATTGATCTCCAAGAGTATGTAAATAAACGTATGGACCTGCTCGAACAAACCAATACAATCAACTATGATCTATATATGATTAAGACTAAGTTAAACGCCCTTAAAAAATATTTTCTTTCAGGAGAATAATGAAATTAAAATATAATGTTAAGGCAACGTGCGATCAGTTATCTACCCTTACATTTTGTATAGGAGCAGACTATCTTAACGATAAAATAACTAAGAAGGAACTCATTCAGTTACTAAAGGAATTAACTATTAAAGTAAAAGACTTGACTGAATATGTTATCAATAATAAGGAGGCACCCCGATAAATTTTATTAAAATTAATATACTATTTTATGACAGATGCGTTTATTACTTTAATGTGTACAGCTCGATGAAGAGAACAGAGCTGAATAGTTTTTTTTGCCAGAGTAGCACAGCGGTAGTGCAACGGTTTTGTAAACCGTAGGTCGTCGGTTCAAACCCGACCTCTGGCTCCAGTTTATTCCAAGGTAGCTCAATGGTAGAGCACCCGGCTGTTAACCGGATGATTGTTGGTTCGAGTCCAACCCTTGGAGTTTTTTCATTTTTTATACAAATAAAAAGAGTGGCCTTTATTTTTAAAACATATATTATAAGAATAGCAAAACGCGCCGGTAAAAAACTTAGCACTGTTTACGATAATAAATATTATGGACTTGTTTGATTCAGATGGTTATAAATTGGTTCCCAAAAAATTTAACTCTGGAGGCTATACCTATACTTTCGTAAAAGATTTGGATAGTGATTGGAAAATTTATAGCGCATATAGCCCGACAGCGAATAAAATTATAGACTACGAATTAGTTAAATTCACTAAGTCAGAAGAATATATTATTGCAGGTAATAAAGTTCCTAAAAAATGGAGTTATCCCACCGCTAATGCTTTCGGTAGAAATGGATTCTCGTGCGGAACTATTGAGAACTGTGAATCAAAATATAATAAACTCTTAACTAAAGAGAGACCAGTCGACTATATGTTTGATATCCCAAGAAACAAAAATTTCTCAATATGTGAATTAAGCGAAAATCTAGGGGTACCGTATTCTAAAATTTATACTAGATTAAAAGAACTCGGCAAGGAAATACAAATAGTTCATGAAATTAAAAATAAAAAAGGTAGAGCTACAAAAATTTACTGCCGTAAATAGCCATGAAGAAAACCTACTTTGAGCTAAAAAATTTTATTTTAAATAAAATGCTTTTTGGAAATTTTATGAGAATGAAAGTACCAAACGATAACAAAGCATTCTGTCTTGGTGTAAATAAAGAGGGGGTGCGTTGCGTGAAAGCCTTAGATTGCGCTCGATATATGCCTAATCCAACAGAAACAAAAACATTCGTTTGTTTTCCAGAAAATTATGACATTAAAACCTGCGAAATATTTGTAAGCATTAAAACTGAACAGGAAAGATAGTTTCCATTAACGAGCCGTTTTCTGTGCGGACTATCATACCGGGTTTGAAGTTATTGCGCCCAAACCAACCCTGCAGCATCTCTAGGACAAATTGCACGTTGTCGCTTTTCGACGACAACTGTACTTCGTTGTGTGGATGACCTGCATGGACCTCCAATAGCGTACCATCTGGTGCGAGATAAGCAATATCTAAAGGTATGTGAGTGTTGCGCATCCAGAACGCGCGACGATCTGGCTCGTTGAATACGAAGATCATGCCCTCCATCTCTGCTATTTTGGTGCGCCCCATCATGCCGACCTGGTGCTCTGCAGGTGTGCGTGCAACCTCTGCTATCACTTTATGTGAATTAAGCCAAAGCTTAACGGTTGGCAGTTTCGACAAGGGTCGATAGTGGGGTTGATCTAACGCACTTCGTTTAACCTGCTCAGTAATAGTCCGGTATTGTTCGTAAATAAGTTGTGAATCGTTATTTTCCATATTTACTTTGCATCATTCCAATAACTGTATTAAGGGCTTCATCGTAATTAGAACCCTTTTTTTCTACGGTTTCGCGAGTTAAGCCTTTGTATTTAAAGAGTGCTGCAACCCATTCAGGGATTGTGTGGTAACATTTATTGTTTATAAACCACTCCATATAACCATCGGCACTCTCATACGCAGGCCCATCTTCCCGGTGGAGATTACCGTTTATATACCACGCCTTATCACCATCAGCACGCTCAACCGCAGGCCCATCTTCCCGGTGGCGTTCATTGTTTATATACCACGCCTTACTACCATCAGCATACTCAATCGCAGGCCCATCTTCCCGGTGGAGTTTACCGTTTATATACCACACCTTATCACCATCAACATACTCGGCCGCAGGCCCATCTTCTCGGTGGAGTTCACCGCGATCATTATACCAGCGCTTATCACCGTCTTTATCAATTACTGGATTTTGCCATACCTGCTCAGTAATAGTCCGGTATTGTTCGTCAATAAGTTGTGAATCACTATTCCCATATTTACTTTGCATCATTTTAATAACCGCGTTAAGAAGAGTATTATAATCGTGACCCTTATTTTTTAAGGCTTCGCGGGTCCAGCCTTTGTATTCAAAGAGTGCTGCAGCCCATTCAGGAATTGTGACGTAACGTTTATCGTTTATACACCACTCCTTATGACCATCAGCACACTCAATCGCAGGCCCATCTTCCCGGTGGAGTTTATCGTTTATCCACCACTCTTTATAATCACCGTCAGCTCCTTCATACGCAGGCCCATCTTCCCGGTGGTGTTCATTGCGATCATTATACCAGTGCTTATGACCGTATTCATCAATTACTGGATTTTGCCGCGCCTCAGCAATAACCCGGTATTGTTCGTAAATAAGTTGGGAATCGTTATTTTCCATATTTACTTTGCACTATTCTAATAAGCGTGTTAAGAAGAGTATTATAATCGCGACCCTTATTTTTTAAGGTTTCGCGGGTCCAGCCTTTGTATTCAAAGAGTGCTGAGGCCCATTCAGGAATTGTTCTGTAACGTTTATCGTTTATATACCAGAACTTACTACCATCAGCATCCTCAATCGCAGGCCCATCTTCCCGGTGACAGTCACCGTTTATATACCACCCCTTACTACCATCAGCAAGCTCATACGCAGGCCCATCTTCCCGGTGGCGTTTATCGTTTATATACCACTCCTTACTACCATCAACCCACTCAATCGCAGGTCCATCTTCCCGGTGGAGTTTACCATTTATATACCACACCTTATCACCATTAGCACGCTCAATCGCAGGCCCATCTTCCCGGTGGAATTCATTGTTTATATACCACTCCTTAGTACCATCAGCACGCTCATACGCAGGCCCATCTTCCCGGTGGAGTTTATCGTTTATAAACCACATCTTACTACCATCAGCACGCTCATACGCAGGCCCATCTTCCCGGTGGAGTTCACCGCGATCATTATACCAGCGCTTATTACCCTGTTGATCAATTACTGGATTCTGCTGTGCCTGCTCAGTAATAGTCCGGTATTGTTCGTAAATAAGTTGGGAATCGTTATTTTCCATATTTACTTTGCATCATTCCAATAACCGCGTTAAGAAGAGTATTATAATCGTGACCCTTATTTTTTAAGGCTTTGCGGGTTGAGCCTTTGTATTTAAAGAGTGCTGCAGCCCATTCAGGAATTGATTTATAATGTTTATCGTTTATCCACCACCCCTTACTACCATCAGCACCCTCATACGCAGGCCCATCTTCCCGGTGGCGATTGTCGTTTATATACCACCCCTTACTACCATCAGCACCCTCATACGCAGGCCCATCTTCCCGGTGAAGATTACCGTTTATATACCACCACTTACTACCATCAGCACGCTCATACGCAGGCCCATCTTCCCGGTGGAGTTTATTGTTTATACGCCACTCCTTATCACCGTCAGCACCCTCATACGCAGGCCCATCTTCCCGGTGGCGATTATCGTTTATATACCACCACTTACTACCATCAGCACCCTCAACCGCAGGTCCATCTTCCCGGTGGCGTTCACCGCGATCATTATACCAGTACTTATCACCGTCTTCATCAATTACTGGATTTTGCCGTGCCTGCTCAGCAATAACCCGGTATTGTTCGTAAATAAGTTGGGAATCGTTATTTTCCATATTTACTTTTCATCATTTTAATAAGCGCGTTAAGAAGAGTATTATAATCGAGATTCTTATTTTTTAAGGCTTCGCGGGTCCAGCCTTTGTATTTAAAGAGTGCTGCAGCCCATTCAGGGATTGTGTGGTAGGGTATATCGTTTATATACCACTCCTTATAACCGCCAGCATGCTCAACCGCAGGCCCGTCTTCTCGATGATATTTATTGTCTACAATCCACATCTTACTACCATCAGCACCCTCATATGAATGCCCATCTTCCCGGTGAAGTCTACCATTTATATACCACCACTTACTACCATTAGCATGCTCAACCGCAGGCCCATCTACTCGGTGGAATTCACCGCGATCATTATACCAGCGCTTATCACCTGCCCTGTCAACTACCGGGTTTTGCATTTTTTGACGAGGGATTACCTGGTATTGCTCATAAATTGCTTGCGAATCTGTCTGCGTCATACTAATATTTATAGGGGCATGACTGTTAATGCCTCGGTATTGTAAGCCTGCAATTTTTTTTTTAATTTAGCATAAATATTTATATATGTACAGCCGCGATGATCGTCTGATTTCAGAAAATTATGAAAAGAAAATATTATCCGACCCGCAACCTGATTTGCTAAAAACGCACCCTAGTAGCCCGGGTCCAGCGCAACTAGGTGGTAATAGGGTTACCTTCCATAGACTAAAACATTACTTAAACACCCAGCGTGGTCTGGGGAAAGAGCCTGCTGAATCTCTTGAGTTAGCGGCAAAATTTTTCGGTGTTAAATTCGATGAGTTAATGACAATTTTAATAGATGATAGGCATACTGTCCCGAGGGGACCCGAACCTGAAGGACCTACTAAACCATCGAGAGGGCGAAAGTGGAAAGAGGGGCATGCTAAAGACGCCGTAACAAAACCTTATGCAGGAAAGGTACCTACCTTTCCTAATCAGGAAAAAAAGGCATCTTTCAAGGGTCGCGATACTGAAGATGTTGATCCTGAAGAGATTAGGAAAGCTGCTGACGCTCTTGCAGCTGAGGAAGAAGATTTTGCACCTTCAGGATTTACAATGCCCTCAAAGCAAATGAAGAAGTTTTATCCTTACGGAAACTAAGTACTATATCATCGCTCACGATACCAGCGCTTATTACCATTTTCATCAATTACTGGATTTTGTCGTTTCTGCCCAGTAATACTCCGGTATTGTTCGTAAATAAGTTGGGAATCGTTATTTTCCATATTTACTTTGCATCATTCCAATAACCGCGTTAAGAAGAGTATTATAATCGCGACCTTTATTTTTTAAGGCTTCGCGGGTCCAGCCTTTGTATTTAAAGAGTGCTGCAGCCCATTCAGGGATTGTGTGGTAGGGTATATCGTTTATATACCACGCTTTATAACCACCATCAGCACCCTCAACCGCAGGCCCATCTTCCCGGTGGCGATTACCGTTTATATACCACTCCTTACTACCATCAGCATACTCAACCGCAGGCCCATCTTCCCGGTGACGTTTATCGTTTTTCCACCACTCCTTACTACCATCAGCCCACTCAACCGCAGGCCCATCTTCCCGGTGGCGTTTATCGCTTATAAACCACGCCTTACTACCATCAGCACGCTCAACCGCAGGCCCATCTTCCCGGTGGCGATTACCGTTTATATACCACGCGTTAGTACCATTAGCCCACTCAATCGCAGGCCCATCTTCCCGGTGGAGATTATCGTTTATCCACC
>Ga0194133_10005074_pt1 | contig 17017 bp, 9 predicted proteins | sample TA2KigOf40mmetaG_FD_155448 | JGI IMG/M metagenome (GOLD analysis project Ga0194133, IMG submission 155448) | Freshwater microbial communities from Lake Tanganyika, Tanzania - TA2015055 Kigoma Offshore 40m | ecosystem: Environmental > Aquatic > Freshwater > Lake | place: Tanzania: Lake Tanganyika... | reverse complement strand
CGTGCATGTCAAGCCTAGGATAAGGTTCTTCGCGTTGCTTCGAATTAAGCCACATGCTCCACCGCTTGTGTGAGCCCCCGTCAATTCCTTTGAGTTTTAATCTTGCGACCGTACTCCCCAGGCGGCGCACTTAGCACTTTTGCTACGACTGAGAAGGCGTCAAGCCACCTCAGTCTAGTGCGCATCGTTTACGGCGTGGACTACCGGGGTATCTAATCCCGTTTGCTACCCACGCTTTCGTGCCTCAGCGTCAGAACAGGCCCAGCAGGCTGTCTTCACCTTTGGCGTTCCGATAGATATCTACGCATTTCACCGCTCCACCTATCGTTCCACCTGCCTCTACCTGACTCAAGATCTCCGGTTCCCGTCGCTGTTCCACGGTTGAGCCGTGGGATTTCACAACGGGCCTGAAGATCCGCCTACGCACGCTTTAAGCCCAGTGATTCCGATTAACGCTTGAGCCCTCTGTATTACCGCGGCTGCTGGCACAGAGTTAGCCGGCTCTTCCTTTGGGGCTGGTCATGTATTCCTAACCCCTGACAGCAGTTTACACCCCGAAGGGCTTCATCCTGCACGCGGCATTACCCCGTCACGCTTTCGCGCATTGCGGAAGATTCGTTACTGCAGCCTCCCGTAGGAGTCCGAACAGTGTCTCAGTTTCGATGTGGCAGGCCGTGCTCTCACACCTGCTACCCGTCTTAGGCTTGGTGAGCCGTAACCCCACCAACTACCTGATAGGACATTCCCCGCTCCCAAGGCGGTAAACCTTTGATCTTGCGACCACATCGAGTATTACCCAGGATTTCTCCTGGCTATCCTCGACCTTGGGGTACATAGGAATGTATTCCTCACCCTTTCGCCGCTCAGTCAGCATTGCTGCTGCTTCGCTCGACTTGCATGTTTTAGCTATGCCGCCAGCGTTCAATCTGAGCCAGGATCAAACTCTTCAATTGATTGGACAGGCTTACGCCTGATTCTTCGAAAGAAGGTTGCCTGGCGACCCATCACGAGGATGGGTCGGTCGTCTTCATCGGTCCGAGCCGATGCCAGCAATTGGCGATTGCTGGGTTTGACCAAACATCCTTGCCCGTTGTCTGTTGCCTTGCGGCCCAGACGCAGGGAAAGGTCTTCGGAAATGACCATTCACTTGGACATCACAGAGGATGTTCAGTCTCTCCTGCTGTGGCAGGAGAGGGTTTCTTCGCGCGCAGACCCTGTGAGAGTCGGCGAACGAAGCCACATCCTCGCGGCGATCCAACAACTCAATTGTCAAAGATGAACCTTTGGTGCCGAAACACCGCAGGCCCCGGGCTCAAATGAGTCGGGTCGATGAATGTAGCAGAGCCTGCAGCGCGTGTCAACTGCACGCAAGAGTGTGGAGAACTCTGCAGCATGGGTCGCAGACAAGCCTTGGCGCGGCGTTCGTCAGGCATGGTTCTCGGACCTCGCTGCGTTCATAAACCACTGCAAAACATGTGTTTCTGGATACGCAGGTCACGCGGCGGAAACGATCGCTGCGGCGATTCGCGCATGCGGTGTGTGCGCACGAAGGACTTCGGCAACTTCACGCAGCGTCGCACCCGTCGTCTTGACATCATCCACAATCACCCACTGCCGCACTGTCATTGCGCGCTGCCTGTCGAGGAATCCGCACATGTCGAACGCAGGTGTCCGCCAACGCATACGCCCGCCACGCGTCACACGTGCGGAGCGATCGAGTTTCGCTTGATTCACGCCAGGCTGCTGCGACAGCACGCGCATCAAACGCATCGAAGATGCTCGCGCAAACGCCTTCGCAATCACCTGTGCATGATCGATGCCGCGCTCGATCCGCCGAGCCCATGGCATCGGTACAGGAACCGCACACCACTCGCTGCCGCATTCGTGCCGCAGTGAAGGCAGTGCGGCGAAGACGCGCATCCACTGTTCCGCGAGGCGCTCTCCAAGTTGCTCGCCGCAGCGGCGATCTCGACCGTACTTCACGGCAAGAACCGCATCACGCCAGTTCCCTCCGAACGCGCCGAGTCGTACGACTGCCGTCCACGGCCTCGACGATCCTGCACACGCCGCGCATGAATACGGCGGCCAATGCGGCGGCGCGCTCACGCCGTCCACCGTCGCACCGCAACGCAGACACCAAGATCCAACCGCATCGGCCACCGGTAAATGCAAAGTGCGCTTGGACGCGAACAATTCGCGCTCCAGCAGAGCCCCAAGATGCAGCCAGCGGCGTATCGAATGCATGCCACCGCACCGTATCGCTCGGCGCGACCCGTGCTGATTTATCGCCGAAAATTCCGCAGCAAATCAGCTCCGACCCGACGCCATGCGACGAAGCACCGTGTGCAGAATGCCGCCATTTCGGAAGTAATCGACTTCGACGGGCGTGTCGATACGGCACAGTGTCTCAAAGGGCACTTTCGTACCGTCGGTACGTGTGGCCACCACTTCGACTTTCTGACGCGGCTCGATGCGATCATCGATGGCGACATCGAAGGTCTCTGTGCCGTCGAGCCCGAGCGAATCCGCACTCTGGCCGCTCACGAACTCAAGGGGAAGCACTCCCATGCCCACAAGGTTGGAACGGTGGATGCGTTCATAGCTGACCGCAATCACCGCGCGCACGCCAAGCAGTGAAGTGCCCTTCGCTGCCCAGTCGCGGCTCGAACCCATGCCGTAGTCGCGTCCCGCGAGCAGCACCAGCGGCGTTCCCGCAGCTCGGTACGACATCGCCGCGTCATAGATCGGCTTCTCTGCACCGCCGGCAGTGAAGTCGCGCGTCCAGCCGCCCGTGCGAGCAGGCGTCATCTTGTTGCGGATGCGCGTGTTCGCGAAAGTACCGCGCGTCATCACGCGATCATTTCCACGGCGGCTGCCATAACTGTTGAACATCGCCGGCGATACGCCATGCTCCACGAGATACTTGCCGGCGGGAGAGTCGGTCTTGATGCTGCCCGCAGGGGAAATGTGATCGGTCGTCACACTGTCGCCGAGCGATGCGAGACATCGTGCGCCGCGTACTGCCTCGATGGGCCGTACGTTCATCGTCATGCCATCGAAGTATGGCGGGTTCTGGATATAGGTGCTCCGTTCATCCCATCGGTACATCTCGCCCGCCGCACTCTCGATCGACTGCCACGCACTGCTGCCGGCGAATGCCTGTGCATACTCGCGCATGAACTGATCGCGCGTCACATGCGCTGCCACGGCGGCGTCGACCTCCTGCTGTGTCGGCCAGATATCCCGCAGAAACACGGGCTTTCCATCACGTCCCGTGCCAAGCGGCTCGCTCGCGAGATCGATGTCCACGGTGCCAGCCAGCGCATACGCCACGACAAGCGGCGGGCTCGCGAGATAGTTCGCTTTCACATCTTGATGGACGCGCGCTTCGAAGTTGCGATTGCCAGACAGCACGCTCGCGACCACAAGATCACCTTCCTTGATCGCATGGCCAATGTGATCGGGAAGCGGTCCGCTGTTTCCGATGCAGGTCGTGCATCCGTAGCCGACCACATGGAACCCCACTTGCTCGAGCGACTTCAGGAGCCCCGCTTTCTGCAGGTACTCCGTGACGACCTTGCTGCCAGGTGCAAGACTCGTCTTCACCCAGGGCTTTCGATTCAGCCCGCGCTCCGCCGCACGGCGTGCGACCAATCCCGCGCCAATCATCACGCTCGGGTTGCTCGTATTCGTACAGCTTGTGATCGCGGCGATCACCACATTGCCGTGTGTGAGCGCAAACTCATGCCCATCCTCATCGCGTACGGCGACCTCTGCGGGCGCCTGAGCGACGGCGGTTCCGCCGCCCGATGCGGCTGCCGCCTTCCCACCTGCTGCAGCCCGTTCAAGCATGCGCGGCAGTTCGGTGCGCCACGAGGAACGCATCGCCGAAAGTGCAACTCGGTCCTGCGGACGCGCAGGACCAGCGAGACTCGGCTCGATGGACGCCAAATCAAGATCAACCACCGCGGTGTAGGCGATGTCCGCAGATTCATCGCGCCACAGCATGTTCGCCTTGCAATACTGCTCGACAGTCTGCACAAGCGACTCGTCGCGCCCCGACAATCGCATGTAATCGAGCGTGTGGCGATCGACGGGAAAGAACCCGATCGTCGCGCCGTACTCAGGGGCCATATTCGCGATGGTCGCGCGATTGGCAAGCGTCATCTCATCAAGCCCGGGTCCGAAGAACTCCACAAACTTATTGACGACACCGAACTTGCGCAGCAACTGCGTCACCGTCAGCACAAGATCCGTCGCGGTCGTTCCCTGCGGCAGGCGACCCGACAGACGCACGCCGACCACCTCTGGAATCAGCATCGACACAGGCTGGCCGAGCATCACGGCTTCCGCCTCGATTCCGCCCACGCCCCAGCCCACCACGCCAAGCCCATTGATCATCGTCGTGTGACTGTCTGTGCCGACGAGGCTGTCGGGGAACAGCGTGCCGTCACGCTCCCACACGACCTTCGCCAGATACTCGAGGTTTACCTGATGCACGATCCCTGTGGCGGGCGGCACCACGCGGAAGTTTGTGAAAGCACCCTGCCCCCACTTGAGGAACTGGTAGCGCTCACGGTTTCGCTCAAACTCAAGGTCGCCATTGATCGTCAGCGCTGCGCCCGACGCAAAGGCATCCACCTGCACGGAATGGTCGATCACCAAATCGCATGGCACCAATGGATTGACGCGCTTGGGATCACCGCCAAGTCGCCGCATCGCATCACGCATTGCCGCGAGATCAACGATGCAAGGCACGCCCGTGAAATCCTGCAGCACCACACGCCCCGGCATGAAAGGGATCTCCTCCTGCGCAGGGCGGCGTGGGTCGTAGGCAGCGATCGCACGCACATGGTCCTCGGTGTAAACGCGCCCATCAAGGTTGCGCAGCACGCTCTCAAGCAGCACACGAATCGAATAGGGCAACCTGCCCACCGCACCAAGGTTGCGCAGCGCATCGAGCCTGTGATACGTGCGCTTCCCCAGCGGCGTGTCGAGTGTGGCGGCTGCATGAAACGGATCAGTGGGCGGCATGGGTTCTCCTCGTCAAGCGGTTCGTTCACCCGCTGAGATGCGCGCTCATGCGCGCCGCAGCGCAGGAATCCGAGTTTAGCGAGAGGGCGAGGAAGCCGAAACCCTTGGCACGGCGCGCTCAAACTGCTCGGCAGCGAAGAACTCCCCCACTCGCATACCGAAGATCGATGCGATGAACGATGACGGCACCGTGGTGACTCGCGTGTTGAACCCCGCCGTCGTGCCGTTGAACTCATCACGCGCGAGAGCGATCCGGCGCTCGCAGTCGCTGAGTGCCTGCTGCAGCGCGAGGAACGCGCCCGAAGACTTCAGGTTCGGCATCGCCTCCGCCAGAATCCGAAGCTGCGGCGCCACCGGGACGGCGCGCGCGTTCGCACTGGCCATGTCCATCATCGCCCCCTGTGCGCGAATCTCGGCGATCACGCGCTGCAGTCCTGCTTCGTGGTCGCGCAGCCCGCGCACGGCACCCATGAGCTGCGCGATGAGATCATGCCGCCGGCGAAGCTGCACATCGATATTCGAACGCGCGCGGAGTACGCGATTACGCAAATCGACAAGATCATTATGCGTCCAGATCGACCACGCCACCGCCCACACCACTCCAAGTGCGCATGCGACGGCCGCAGCCGTCCACGGCACCAAGCGCTCCTCGCGGTACCTGTGCACATCGCTCAGAACGAGAGCCAACGGCGCGAGTGCTGCGCCCACCAGCCACATCCATGCCACCATTCCGAACCGCCATGTCACTGCTTCTTCATCTTTCGTCGAAATCAGGAACATCCGTGGGCGCGCTTCCGCCGTGGCAGTCCCCTTGCGACCACCCGCGGCGATCTCGATATCCACCGCGTCCTCGCGCTCGCGCGCGTAGCCAACCACGAACAGTGGCGCATCCACCTCGATCGCATGCTCCGTGAAAGTACGACGCCCATCTGAACCGGCTACTGCTCTCTGCGGTCCATGCTCGTAGTAGATGCGGTCGCTGCGCCCAACTGTCTCGCAGAATGTGCGCTTCGCCTCCAGTTTCGCCCCGTCTGGCAGCACCTGAACCTCTCCTGTCCCATCGTCGAGAAGCAGGAGCGATGACTCACCGCCTTGCGCCACCGTGTCCGTCCCCGAGTAGGTGACTGTGCGCGTCGTCGTCCTGCCCTTGCTGTCGGTATGCGTCTGCGTGCGTGTGCGCGTCCAGTGTTCCTCCGCAGTCCAGCTGTAGAGCACGACGGATGCGCCACTGAGCAGTGCCGTCAGCGGCTGCGGCGTCTTGGCGCGCCCCTTTACTTCCACCTCGCCCACAAACACACCTGCAATCGGTGTTGTCGGCATCGCTCGCAGCGCAGCACGCCGCCGAAAGCTGCGGAGCGCCAGCAGCACCATGGGAAACGCCACGACACATGCAACGCCGCATGCGATCCACTGACTCGGATCACTCCACACAACCTGTGCGAGCCACATGCTCACGCCGTCCCTGCGAGCCGCCGAACAGTCGCCATGAAGTTCGCCTTGATGGACGAGTGCAGTCCGTACACCACCGCGATGTAGATGATCGTGGCAAGTCCAGCCCCACCGAGCAGCGACACGATGCGCGAGACAGGATTGCTGAGCGACCCTTCGATCAGCGGCGCGGGATGCACAGCTGCGAGCACCAGATTCATCGGACTGGCGGCGTTCAATCCAGCGCCAAGAAACGGCACAGAGTGCCCGAGCCCCAGACCACACAACCCAACCGTGCCGCCGATGGCGATCACGATCGCTGCCGCCGCAACCACCGAACTGATCGTTCCCTTGCTGCGCACGGACCACTGCAGCCCCACCATCACACTCAGCGCGGTGAACGACACCAGAACGAGCGGCAGCGCGATCGCGCTTTCGGGCAGCACCATCGGCACATCGACCATCGACGTGCCAACCGATTCCTGCACGGTGACCGTCATCGCCTTGCCGAAGCCGCGCGTGGTCACGAAGAGCGCCGCCAGACCGAGCGTGACGCACGGCACAAGCATCAGCGGCAGCAGATACTGGATCAGTCCGCGCAACTTGCCTGCGATGTACTGCCCTGGCTGGATCGGCGTGGTCAGCAGAATGTCCAGTGAACGGTCCTCGCGCTCACGGCTGACCGCCGTTGCGCTGAGATTCAGTGCGGTCAGCACCACAATCAGCACTTCGGCGCCGAGCACCGCCGCAAGCGAGAGACGCGACTCTTCCAAGGTGAGCGTTCCCGAACGAGTCAGCATCAGGATCACCAGCCCCACCGCGAGCGCAGCAGCCACGAATCCCCAGCGGAGCGCCTGCACACCGATCGAACTGCCGCGCAGGTGCATCTCGCGCCACGCGATCGGATTCGCCCACACGCGCCGAGGCTCGCGTCCCGAGAGTGCGCGCGCCGAACCTGCAGCACCCACGAGCGCGCGCCCGAGCAGGCGAACACGCAGCGTCGAATACACCACGAGTACGCCCGAGATCAGCGTGAACAGCCACAACTGCGTCGCCACGGGCGAGCCGAGCCACACGCGCACCAACCACAAGTGCCCCGTACCCGCGAAGTCCTGTGGAACATACGAATCCGAATCGAGAAGGACACGAAGTGTCAACAGCGGATTCAGTGGCGTCATCACAGTGGTGAACACCGCGTCGCTTCCCAGCGCAACGGGCTTCACGAACGCGAGGTCTGCTGCGAAGGTCGCAAAGAGAAAGAGCACCACACATGAGTAGAAGATGAACACCGCACGGCGACCTGCCGATCTCGTCACGCTCAGCGTGATCGCGATGGCGCCCACGAGAAGCGCAGTGGCTGCGGCAATCGCATAGCTCTGCACGATGGCAGACCCAGGAACGCCGCCGAAGAGCCGCGTGACCGCGAACAGCGGCAGCGATCCGAGCAGCAGTGCGAGCACGAAGAAGAGTCGACCAAAGAGGTTGCCGAGCACGATCTGCAGCGAAGTGAGCGGCGATGTCAACAGCACATCCCACGTCTGCGGATTCGATTCCTGCGCGATCGCTCCGGCCATGAACACGGGCGCAAGCAAGCAGATCAGCAGCACCTGTCCATAGCTGACAAGTGCGAAGGCGGTCGCCCCTTGCTGCGCAAGTTCGCGCATGGTGCCCACCGAACCGAGCATCGCGACCAGCAGCACCACGATCAGAATGCCGAGGTACCCCGCGCGGATCAGCAAGTGGCGCGTGCGCACCGACCCGCTCTGCACGAGCCGGACCACAATTGGATTCAGCGGCAATATCCGCAGGATTTTTGCGACTGCGCCGCCCATGCAGGCATCATAGAAATCCGTTGACGAGCCCAACCTGCGCCACCTACTCTCAAGGGAACCGCCTCCAAGCGGACTTCTTGACACCACCTCTGCGGCGAATCGGCCGACGAGGCAGTAACTCGGGCCTCATGCCCGACAGCCCAGGATGGGCTGCCATAGATCTGACGCGACTTTCATCATTGCTTCACGCACCGTCACACCCACCCGCCAAAACGACTGCACTCCACGCATGACCGTACGAACGCAACGCGCCTGATCAACACCTGCCTCGCCGACCGGTCGAGCCGCCGATCCTCCTTTGGAAAGGGCTGACCGATGGCTGCGACTCTTGCTTCGCTTGAATTCAATATTGCAACGTTCCTGCTGTCCCTTGGCTCCATCGCCGTAGGTGTTCTTGGCGCGTGGTGGCTGCAGTCGAACCTCAGCGCCCGAAGCCTGAAGCAGGCGCGCGAGCAATCTATGCAACTGACGAAGGCCGCGGAGGCGACCGCCACGGCGCGCGCGGCGGATATCCAACTTGCAGCGGAACGTGCGGCGGCGGATCGCCGCAGCGAAGTGGACCGCGAAGTGAAGGCGGCGCTGCAGGGCATCCAAGAAACGCAGGCGCGCAGCGAGCGGATTCAGGAAACGCTTGAACGCAAACTCGCCCACATGCAGCAGCGCGAGGAGCAGGTGGATGCGCGCGACCGCGCCTCGACGCTCCGCGAGCAGGAACTCGCGCGCGAGACGACCGCGCTGAACGAGCAACGCGCCACGGTGCGCACGCGTCTGGGTGAGATCGCGCGCCTCACCGAGGAGCAGGCGCGTGCGCTCTTCCTCGACGAGATTCGCGCCGCGAGCGAGCGTGAAGCGATGCAGCTTGAGCAGCGCATTCTCGATGAGGCAAATCGGAAGGCTGCCGAACGCGCGCGGGAGATCACGCTGATGGCGATCCAACGCTACGCGGCGGAAACGGTCGCCGACGCCACGGTCCGCACGGTGAAGATCCCCAGCGATGACATCAAGGGACGCATCATCGGGCGCGAGGGACGCAACATACGCACGATCGAGAAGATGACGGGCGTGGACATCCTCATTGACGACACCCCGGGCGTGATCGCGGTCTCCTGCTTCGACAAAGTCCGCCAAGCCATCGCGGCCGAGGTTCTGCAGAAGCTGATCGCCGACGGTCGTGTCCACCCCACGCGCATCGAGGAAGTCGTCGAGCAGGTGCGCCGCGATGTGCAGCAGCGCGTTCTGCAGCATGGCACGGAAGCCGCACTGGAAGCGGACATCCAAGGCCTCCACCCGAAGCTGATCGAGGCGATGGGCAAACTGCACTTTCGCACCAGCTATGGCCAGAATGTGCTGCGCCACTCGCTCGAGGTCGCGTTCCTCTCACAGATGATCGCCGACCAGCTCGGACTCAACGGCGCCGTTGCGCGTCGCGCGGGATTCCTGCACGACATCGGCAAGGCGCTCGATCATGAGGTCGAGGGTGGTCACCCGGCCATCGGCATGGAATTCGCCATGCGGCACGGCGAGCGAAATGAAGCCGTGCTGAACGCTATCGGCGGACACCACAGCGACATTCCATCCACGACGCCGTACACGCCGATTGTCATGGCAGCGGATGCACTCTCAGGTGCACGCCCCGGCGCGCGCCGCGAGTCGATGGAGCTTTACATCAAACGACTCACCCAACTCGAAGCGATCGCACGCGAGCAAAGCGGCGTGACGGAGGCCTATGCGGTGCAGGCGGGGCGCGAGGTGCGCGTCATCGTGGATGCACGCACAGCCGATGACGCGGCGACCCATCGCATCGCATCAGCCATTGCGCAGCGCGTCGAACAGGAAATGACCTTCCCAGGCGAAATCAAAGTCTCAGTGCTGCGTGAAGTGCGCGCCGATGCCATCGCCCGTTAGGATCTCCTCGTGGACGATCAGACCTTCCCTCCTGGAATGGCACAGCCTTCGGGATTCGCGGGCTCCCCTACGCAGCAACAGCTTGAACAGGCCAAGTCCAAGCGCGTTGCCGCTGGCGTCCTAGGCATTCTGCTTGGTGCGTTTGGCATCCACAAGTTCATTCTCGGCTACACCGCGGCGGGGCTCATCATGCTGCTTGCCTCGCTCGCTGGGCTCGTGCTCGGCTGGTGCTTGTGCGTTCCCGCCATCGCACCGAGCGTGATGGGCATCATCGGTCTGATCGAGGGCATCCTCTACCTCACCAAGACCGATGAGGAATTCCTGCGTACCTACATCCTGCAGCAGCGGTCCTGGTTCTGATCCGCAAACTGCGTCCAAGCGTGCAAACTCTGACCGAGATCCGCGCACTGCTCCACGCGCGTGGCGCGACCCCGCGCCACCGGTTCGGACAGAACTTCCTCCACGATCACAACCAGCTTCGCCGCCTTGTCACACGCGCCCGCGTCGCACATGGCACGCGTGTTCTTGAAGTCGGGCCAGGCACGGGAACCCTCACCGAGGCCCTGCTTGAGGCGGGCGCCACCGTCATCGCCTGCGAGATCGATCCTGTGATGAGTGCGATCGTGCGCGACCGCGTTCTGCCGATGGCTGGCGGCAGACTCGACATCGTCGAAGGTGACTGCCTCGATGGCAAGCACCATCTCTCCGCTGCGCTGCGTGCAGCCATCGATGCGCGTTTCGGCGGCGCAGCGTTCCTGCTCGTGGCGAATCTGCCCTACCAGGCAGCGACGCCACTCATGCTCAACCTGCTGACATCGGTTCCGCACTGCAGCGGACTCTTCGTGACGATCCAGCGCGAAGTAGCGGACCGCCTGTCGGCCGCGCCTGGCAGCAAGGAATACGGACCACTCTCGGTGCAGGCACAACTGCTCGCACGCATCGATTCATTTGCGGTCCTTCCGCCATCATGCTTCTGGCCGGCACCCGATGTGCACAGTGCGTTCGTGGCGATCGAGCGAATCGATCCGCCCCCGACGCACAATCCTCTCGAACTCGGTCGCTTTCTTCAGCGCGTGTTCAGCAAGCGGCGTAAGCAACTTGGCAGCGTGCTCGGCCGTGGCGGACCGTGGCCAACTGGCATCGATCCCTCGATGCGGCCCGAGCAGTTGAACCCACATCAACTGCTCGCGCTTGCTGCTCTCCATCCAACGCCCATCGAGTGATCGGACAACCAAGCCCGCCCCACGTGGCAAGCGCGGCACCTACGCCAGCGAACTGCCAAGTTCAAAGGAGCTGTCGCAAACTCCCTCCCGCACAAACGCCACCGCGCGGCGGAACATCTGCAGACCGAGCGGCTCGCCCTTCAACTCACGCGCATCGAGTCGCGTCCAACGCGGATGCTGCGTCCAACGCGTGAATCGCTCGGGGTGCGGCATCAGCCCAAGCACCAGCCCCGACGGATCGCAGATGCCGGCAATCGCGCCGACCGATCCATTGAAGTTCTCCCCTGCTCCATACCGCACCGCAACCTGCCCCGCTGCCTCGAGCCGCTCGAGCAGCGACTGCGGCGCAACGAATCGTCCTTCACCATGCGCGCTCGGCAGCACGCCAGTATCACCATCGCAGCGCAACCCACTCGTCCAGATGCAGACCGTATCGCGCGGGATCTCCACGCGCGTCCACACATCGGTAAAGCGCGCACTCAGATTGTCGGCAAGCGCCACCGTTGCCGCCGCCGCATCTTTCGGCCACGGCTGATCTCCCACCTCGGGGCCAGGCAACAGACCCGCCTGCACAGCAATCTGAAATCCATTGCACGGGCAGATGATTGGAACGCCATCCTGCACCGCATCGCGAAGCGCCGGATAGATCGAACGCGCCATCAACGCACCCATGATCCTTCCAGCAGCCACGTCATCACCGAAACTGAATCCGCCCGGCAACCCGATGATGTCGTACTGGGCAATCAGCGATGGCTCACGCATCAAGGTGGACAGCGTGGAGCCGATAGGTTCAGCACCAGCCGCTCGAAACGCTTCCGCCAACTCCAAGTCACAGTTGATCCCAGGCGCCGTCATCACAAGAGCTTTCGGAGCAGTATGTCTCATGAGGCACCTCCGTGCACAAGCGCATCACCACGCAACTGAGGTGTCTCCAGCGCGCCGCGTTCCCACGCGGCACGAAGCGCATCCACATCTGCCTCCATCACACGCTCCGCACCACGCCGAACAACCATGCGCGCGGCAGCCGTCACGCGCCCAATCACGGCAGCAGCGATGCCAAGCGATGCGCACTCTGTACACAACGCCTGCGCATCGCGTTCATCCATCTCCAGCAGATAGCGAGAGGGATCCTCGCCAAACGCAAGCGCCGTATCTGCCAGTTGCACGCCCCCCAAGACAGGCACCGCACCGAGATCGACATCCACGCCTAGTCCACCTGCAAATGCCATCTCGCTGGCAGCCACGAGAAACCCACCTTCGCTGCAGTCGTGCGCACTGTGCACCGTTCCACCAGCGATGGCACGGGCCACAGTCGCCGCCACCAGAGGCGCACGCGCAAGATCAACCTGCGGCATCGGCAGTCGGTCCTCTGCATCAAGACCTGCCACCAAAGACCAATGCGATCCGCCGAGCAGCCCACTCGTGGAACCAATCAGCACGATCACCCTCTCCGCGCGCTTGAGATCCATCGTGCAGCAGCGCCGCACATCAGGCACGATGCCGAATCCACTGATCAGCAGCGTGGGAGGAATCTGGATGGTCCGCCCCTCATCCGTGACGAACTGATTGTTCAGGCTGTCCTTCCCAGAGATGAACGGCGTTCGGAACGCCTTCGCGCCGTCGTAGCACGCCCACGCCGCACGCACGAGCGCACCGAGATTGCGCGCGTCCTTGCAGGATGGCCAGCAAAAATTGTCGAGGATCGCGATCCGCTGCGGATCCGCACCGACACACACCAGATTGCGCACGCACTCATCGATCGCCGCAAGACCCATGACATATGGATCGCGCGCCAGACCAGTGGCGAGTCCATTTCCCATCGCAAGGCCACGCATCGACCCAGAGACTGGCGCTATCACCGCACCATCGCCAGGACCGCCGCTACCGATTCCCTGCAGCGGCTTCACCACGGACATGCCCTGCACCTCGTGGTCGTACTGGCGGATGATCCACGCCTTGCTCGCAATGTTCGGATGCTGCAGCAGCGCTTCCAGCCCATCGCCCATCGACCGAGCCGCCGTATCCGGCGCGGTACGCGACGAACTCAGTCCAGACTCCGCAGCACACCACGCCGCATCCCATACCGCATCCCTCTCGGGCATCGGAATGCCACCGTGCAGGAACGCGGTGTCGAGCCGACCAACCTCCGTCCCATTCCAGAGCAGCCGGATCGAACGGTCCGCGGTGCCAAATGTGCCCAAGCGGCACATCTCCGCATCGTGTACGACACAGATGGCCTCCAGCGCGGCCAGATTTGCCTCTGGTACTGCCAGCACCATGCGCTCCTGCGCTTCGCTGATCCACACTTCGGTCGGCGACAGTCCCTCATACTTCAGTGGTGCGCGATCGAGATGGACTTCCGCACCGATCGTTCCACCCATCTCGCCGACTGCACTCGAGAAGCCACCAGCCCCGCAGTCGGTCAGCCCGTGGAAGAGCGGGCCGCCCGCATGATCGCGCGCGGCGAGAATCGCATCGAGCGCACACTTCTCCGTGATCGCATTGCCGATCTGTACCGCGTGACTGAACTCATCCGCATGCGTGTCCGTGAGTTCCGCGCTCGAGAATGTCGCACCATGAATGCCATCGCGTCCCGTGCGTCCACCGATGACCACGATCGCATCACCCTCTTTCGCGCCACCATGCGTTCGACTGCGCGGCATCAGCCCGACGCATCCGGCAAAGACCAGCGGATTGCCGACATGGCGATCATCGAACCACACGGCGCCGTTGAGCGTGGGAATACCCATGCGATTGCCGTAGTCACGAATGCCGGCGACCACCTGCGTCAGCACTCTCCGCGGCGGAATGCAGCCGCGAGGAACCGCGTCCAGATCAGGGTGCGCCACACAGAACACATCCGTCGCCGCGATCGGCTTTGCGCCCTGACCCGTTCCGATCACATCGCGGATGCATCCGCCGATGCCCGTGGCCGCTCCGCCGTAAGGCTCGATCGCACTTGGATGATTGTGCGTCTCCACTTTGAAGCACACGGCATGCAGATCATCAAACGCGATCACGCCAGAGTTGTCCACGAACACGGACAGACACCAGTCGATGGGTGCCACATCCTCGCGCACGCCCGGACCAGGAAGGAGCGGCTGCCGACCGATCAGTTCGTGGGTCGCCGCCGCCACCGTCGTCTTCAGCAGATTGCGGATGAGCACCGTATCGCCGCTGCCTTGACTCGCCGTACCGCCGCCGAATTCTTCATGGCCCGGGCGCGCATGAACCCCGCACCGTGTTCCGCGGTAGCGGATCGTTGACTTGAGCGTCTTATGGACGCAGTGCTCGCTCCAAGTCTGCGCAATGGTCTCCAACTCGATCTCGCGAGGATCACGCCCCTGCCTACGGAACTCCACCTGAATCGCCCGCATCTCATCGAGCGAGAGGAACAGGTGCGCATCCCGCGAAAGCCGCTCCAGCGCGGAATCATCGAGTTCCCGCACGGGAATCTCGCGCATCTGAACTGGCTGCGTTCTCCCGCGCGGAAACACGCGCGGATGATGGCGACCTTCCACCACCGCATGCACGACTGGGTTCGCGGCCGTCCGCTCGATGGCGGCGCGCGCCGCATCCGCGCCAACACCGCGGAAGTCGTAGCGCACGCCCGTCTGCACATCGACCGATTCGCCAATGAGTACACGCGCCGCGGTTTGGACACTTGCCGCCGCCGGATCCATCACACCAGGCAGCGGATGAACCTCGACTGTCACCATCCCCTTCATGCCTTCCGTCCGATGCGCCGCAGGGCCGCGTGGCACGCCGCCCAAGCGGGTCCAACACCACTGCTGTGTCGTCGGGTGGCTCAGCAGTTGCTCGGCTAGACGGTCGCACGCGCCGTCCGTCAGCGGTCCACATACGAGATAGACCAAGACGCGCTCAACCGTCACCCCACTGCCCAGTTCCGCTGCGCGAGCGAGCGATGTGGCACGCGGATCAACTGCGCCCGGCGCAGACCACACCTCAAAGCGCACCATCTCTCCGCCGCCTGCGTGCATCACTGAATACTAACGAACCGCGCCCGTCAGAACATCAGCTGAAGTTGTGCGCGCAGCACGAACTCATCGCCCCCCGACACTCGCCAACCCGTCTCCGGTGCCGCGTAGGAGGGATACACGGGATTGAACGCCACGCCGAAGTCCGTCGTGAACTTCAGGTCTTGCCCATCAATGTAGTAATTGAATCCTGTCGTCATCAGTGACATGTGCCGCTGCTGGAAGAGGTAGTTGCCAAGCAGGCTGTCAATGATGGGTGCATTGCCGGACTGAGAAGCCGTTGTGTGCATGTACTCGTAGCGTGTGAACGCCTCCCACTTCGGCGCCAAGTACACCGAGGGCTGCACCACGAATCCGAGTGCGTTCACATTGCCGGCATTTGAAAAGGTGGTGCCCGACACATTCTGAACGAAGTAGGCCGCGTTCGATGTCACATAGTTGTAGTAGGCGCTCGCGAACAGCGATGCACCACCAAACTGGAGCGTCACATCGGTCGTAACTCCGAGCCATGTGTTCGAGTGTGAAATCGATCCAGTTGCCAAGGGTGGAATGGGGCTCCCCGTCTCGGGCTTCGTCGACTGCGCGTTGAGCGCGATACCCACCAACCACCCTTGCTCGGTTCCTTCGGGGCTCGTGAACTGATCGAACTGCGACCAGCTTCCCTCGCCCTTCCAGTCGAAGCGAGTCGTGACTCCGAAGCTTGCTGTCTGCGCATACCACGGGGAGTTCAGGGGTTGAGACCCGACTACTTGAGCGGGTGCAACGATGTTGTCCGTCCCACCATCGTTCAGTGAAATGCGCCAACGCGCTTCGTTGCTGAGGTACTCCAGTTCGATGCCTTGCGTGTAGCCCATGCCGTAGTGCAGCGACACGAGCGAGCGATCGACCGCCATCTGATACTGCTCGAGCACCAGGAACTCGCGACCGTACGGCGCGCGGAACTGACCCATGCGGAAGGACCACTCGTCGGTCAGGTTCAGTCGAACCCACGCATCGAGAAGCTGGAAGTTGCCCGAGTTGGATCCTGAAACCAGCGATGGCTGCGGCGAAGTCTGGTTCGCGCCGTTGCCCACCAGCTGAATCCCGACATCCTGGTTCTGCGACACGAGTGCCTTGACCATGTACTGAATGTCAGGCGAGAGGATGTGACCGCTGCCCCAGAGTTCGACATTCTGCACATCAAAGCCATACTGGTTCTGGACAGTGTCGAAACGGACTGGATTGGTCAGCCGCGATGGCGCCACATAGGTGCTGCCGAGCGCACTCCAGACAAAACGCGCCTGAATCAGTCCACCCACATTCAGCCGAAAACGATTGTCGGCGCTGGCGATGAAGAATCCGTTGTCCCAGCCAGCCGTTGCCGAGGTGGACTGCAGCGAAGTGCGTGTGGCGCTGTCGGCGAGGATGTCCTGCACCAGCGACCGAACCTCCGCAGCGCGCTCCTCGGTCAGCCACTGCTCGCCCGTCTGCGCCCGCAGTTCCGTGACTTGGCTTTGGAGTTCGGCGTTGCGGCGCTCAAGGGCTTCCAGCCGTCGCGCCATGTCATCCATCTGCCGATTCGACTGATCGGCAGGAGCAGGCCCCTGACCAAACGCAG
>Ga0194133_10005073_pt1 | contig 17018 bp, 10 predicted proteins | sample TA2KigOf40mmetaG_FD_155448 | JGI IMG/M metagenome (GOLD analysis project Ga0194133, IMG submission 155448) | Freshwater microbial communities from Lake Tanganyika, Tanzania - TA2015055 Kigoma Offshore 40m | ecosystem: Environmental > Aquatic > Freshwater > Lake | place: Tanzania: Lake... | reverse complement strand
TTCTATATTGATAGATAGGGAAAAACATGAAAAGATTATTTCTCACTCAATACTTGACAAAAAAATCTGAAACTTGGTGAAAAAATTACTCAGTCTAATACCTAAATATTACCTTTAATACACTTTACTCTTAAGTGAAGCACAAAGCCACAAACTGCAATTTGTTTTTAGAACATAATTTCAATGTTAGATGGCGCTACCCAAAAAAGGTAAATTTCACTAGGTTTTTGTAGATTTTTCAAATTTTTGATAATAAGTTCAAACTTTTTTTAGCAAAATTAATATACCAACACCAAAACCATTAACTTTCGAATTATAAATTGCTTAACAATCATTACATTTGCTCGAAATTTTCTTTTTTTATTCAAAAGTCAGCAGTGATTTTAAGGGTTTTTAACAGGTTTGAGAGACTTTCACCTTTTTCAGCTTAGGGTTTCTTTCCTCTTTATAAAGGCCAAAGAATGGTAAATGCTCACTCTATGGTTACCATAAGGGTGGTGTTTGGTCCAAACCTGGACCCATCAGTACATGAGGGTAGACAACTAGACATTATACAGTACTCTGTTGATTATCATTTTACAACCACATTTGTGCAATATTTCACAACCACATATGTGCAATAATTTAACATTGAACAATACACCCTTGTTTGTGGTCTTTACTTGTGCATTTCCATTTTTTTGAAAACTGTATTTTTTTCGTGCAAATGTCCGAAAACACACCGAAATTGTGCAATCTCCCCTATAACTGCCAAGATTGCACAAATTGCGCTCATTTTTCCGGTCGGGGAGGGTCGTATGACGCGAAGTAGGACTGAACAAATGGACCACAATCCAGTAAAAAGATTGTTCAGTCCAAGTTTAGAAGTACAAGCGATCACACGAAAAAGACATCAACGAAATCAAGTCTATCCGCAGGTAAAATCTAATTATATCTTATTCGACGATGAATACGATGAGTGGGATCCCATCCCTGATTGGTCTGGAAATGTAACACCCCCTGACAATAAAGACGACTCGAGTGACGAGTATGGAGAAGAGTACAAGCGTAATATTTCCGACTCTGGTTGTGATCAAAGATCCCCCATACTTTGACCAATGGGAGGCTGAGGTAAAAATGGAATTTGATCCGTTTTTCGAAGTCAAACCTTTTCGTAGGGTCAAACATTCCCCACCTATAAGACCCTCGGCACCTTATAAAGGTGTAAGCTTTGACGAAACTGTGGTACGACATAGTTATAATCCTACTCCTACTTTACAGACGAAAAAGCAACAACGATTAATTGACCAAGCCCAGACGATTATCAAGCCAATCCAACATGAGCAATCAAAATCAACTGGGACAGGAATGGCAGGAGCTGGCCGAGGTGATTGGAGAGGAATTGGCTTCCATACCAATACCGATTCCAATAACAACTCTGAGTCGACACAGGAGGCAAGGTTCCACTGCCATAGCAGCTCCGCCAGAGATAGTCCTTCCGACCGTGGAAGAGGAGGACTCCGACATGTAGTACCAAGCCATCATCAATCGCATGGAGGTCAACGCTCGCATGCGCAACAATCTCCTCAGCATGTGGTACCATCTGGGGGACCTTCAGTATGAAAGCTTCCCGAAGGATTCCACCCTCAGGACCTACGGAAGCGTACGTACAGGTGAGAGACGAGATGGAATATCCCGACACGGTGATGGATCTGATGAGATGGGTGGCGAACACCTAGGCACCCCCATCGACAACCCTGGACGCTCTATGCTACCACCGGAGTCGATACACACCACCACCACCATTACGGCGTCCACACCAGTGGCCAATCAGTCCTCCAACACTGGGACTGTACCCAAACCTCCAGGACAAGATGGGCTCCGATCTGGCACCCAGCACGCTCAACAGACGGCTACAGCAAGCGAGACGCCCATCCGAGAGACCCGAGCGCAAAGGCAAGAGTGGGAAGAAAGGAGGACGTCGCAAGCACACATGGGGCTTTCGACATGGACGCCAGTCCTTGGACATTACGACTCCCGACAAGTGCGAGCACTTGCAGAACACTGGGTCTCCGACCAGCAATGGATCGAGATCAACCAAAGCCGGGGGAGAGCCCCTTCGAGGGGAGTGCTCAAAGAGCATCAAAAGCGGCGAGAGCAAATCATCCAGCTCTCCAAAGAAACAGGAGCAGTGCTACCGCCCTATTTCATGGGGTAAGTACCTCATCATGCTTGTTTGCATAGGTGCCTCGGTCCTATGCTCAACTCAAGTAGCAGCAGCTACTTCCCAGGAACCGCTTTTGTTCGAGTACATTAGAGACATCATCTCGGGATTGTCGTATGTCAAGCCGAGTCGCCTAGAGCGCATCTATCGAGAGTTCCTAGACTTGATGAAAAACAAGACTGGTGCCAACACTGCTTCCTCTGCTCTGGACTTTCAACGCTCCACAATGTCGCACTGGAAGGAGGTCGGCGCAGCTCATTTAACCAGAGTTCGGCGCTTGTTTGACCGATGCCGAGTGTTATTTGAAATGCTTCCACCAGTTTCCACGGAGACACTGTTGCCATTTTTCAACCTCCACACTCCTCCAGAACAGCGAGAGTTACAAGCCACCGACCAGCTCACCAAACAAGCTATTACTCTCGACTATCAAAAATTGGAAGATGTCATCCATCGGTCAGTGAACAGGACCAAGAAACTGAAACGTCTTCGGTGTATGGATGAACCAACGGTACCCCGTAAGCCGACGAAATTGAACAACAAACCACCGACTCCTGAACCCAACCTCAAGCAGGTAAAATGAGAGCGAATTGAGTTCTTTGACAATTTTGACATCTTTGAAGAATCTGACTTCATAATGGCATCCACCATCAACCTGAACACCAATGAGTCAATCAACTACCTAACACCCGACCCGTTCACACCCGTTGTGACCGGTACAAAGTATGACTATGATGAGTGGTTCAAAGATCATCTTAGAGACATGAAAAGGAGAATGCGCAACTACGAGAAGAGAGGACTTTACAACGAAACCCTGTTCCAAGAAAAGTGAAGCCCCGTTTTGGGATTTTCCGCAGGTATCGTCGCTGGTACTATTTTTGGTGTCTACAACACGACCCGAATCAACAAAATCTGGAAGGAGTTGGATAAGGTGAATCAGAACATCATCGCCTTTGAGCAATTTCTTAAGGAGGTGAACAAGGACATGGTTGCACTGCAAGACGACATGCACGCCTACATCCTGAAAGACATCATGGATAATTCTTTCGACTCTGGAGTGCTACTTGCCAGGTTGCGAATACACTACACAGAACTGGAAGGAAGAGTGAACCGAATGTTCGACGAGCTACAAGAGGCCCATCATCATCGTCTCTCGACCAAATACCTGGACAAAGATACCTTAAAGTCTGTCTACATCCAAGCTATAAGTCGGGCCAAATCAGTGAACCACTACGTCGTCGTCCGTCAGCCCTCCGATCTTTTCCAGATCAAAGCTTCGTACGCCTATGATGGAAAACAAGCCTGCCTGATCCCACACATCCCCATCGCTCCACCTGACTCCACGATGAGACTATACCGCCTGCACCCTTTTTCTCTGCCCTTCACAAATGAGACCTTCTTATTACCTGAAGTGCGAGACGATCTGCTGGCGATCAGCAACTCCAACAACCGCTTCACCTTGCAACTTTTGCCGGTGGAGTTATTCGGATGTGACAGAATGGGTAAGACATACCTCTGTGAACGAAATGGTCTTTTGTACAAGGTCCCGGAGGATACATGCCTTGGAGCGCTATACCATCAGCAATACGATGAGGCACGTTTCATCTGTTCAATCCACATCCAACCAGCTAGAGAGTATGTCGGGCAGCTGAAGGAAAACTGGTATCTAGTATTTGCCGTCGAACCCATAACCATCCCAATGGTCTGTATAAATGATACCTACTCGGAGCTGGACCGTCAAAGTTCCATCTAAAAGCTGGATGCATTGCTGATCTGCCACGACATCGCCTACTCTCGGACCTGTCGATCCTAATTCTGAGAGACTATATACAGTTTGACATGGACTGGGATCTGCAATCTTTTCTACCTGAAGCCCGGGAATACGTGATTCCGGAATTTGAAAAGCTCAAGAAGTACGGCCAATCCAGAATGCCTCTCAGTCAGTTGCAAACCATCGTAGCTGGAATCCGGGAAAATCCTGCCTCTTGGTTCCACTACCTCCACTTCTCCGGAAATTTGGCAGCCTTCCTCGTCCTATTGCTAGCTTCGTTAATCGGCCTCATCTTCTGTGTGAGGCAACGATCTCATCAAAACAGAATCCGACAGGAAAAAGCCATCGTGGATGCCGTCCGTACGGCTCTGAACAAAATGCCGTCGAATTCACCCTCCAACCTACATTGCAAATCTGAATCCCTTGTACCCGCCGACCATCATAAATTATGCTCCGTACGATCCACCACCACCAGAACTGCTTCCATTGACTCGACATGCCTCCTATGGGAATCTGATGTTGGTCTTCAATGTCCATGGGTCCAAGACGCCGCAGCCGCCACCGCTTGTTATCATTTAATAATTATTTTGTGTTTATGTGTGCTGATTTGATGATGTTATTGACAAACACTAGTATATTCTTGGTTGGTTGGGGATATATCAGTGAAAACTTGATCAATAAGTATTGTTGGTCAACATCCGAGCTCTGCTCGGGAATGTTTACTGGGCTCTTTTATTTTATTCCGGAATAGGTTTTACTGGGTTTACTTGGGTTTTCCCTATTCGTCTAGTATATGGAGGTCCTTCATATCTATCATAATGTTGTAATGGATTTCGACTATGCTATTGTCTGGCCAGGGAGGGGTAACGTAAATAATCTCTTGATAACTTAGGTTTCCGTTCCATTCTTTGTGGGTTTCTATTGTTGTATCACTCTAACCTTGAGTTCCCTCTTTTGGAAGGTGAGAGTGCTACAACCCTTTTGACCTAGTTTACTTCCTACATGTGTGAGACTGAATTGTGTAAATGCAATGTATTGTAGAGTCAGTAATGAAATAGATTTGTATAAAACAAGACGTGTTTTATTTTTGGTTCATAGCATTTACGATACTGCAACTGCAAGGATGGGGGCAAGAGTGTGAGCAAAGAAAAGTTTAAAGTGGGCTGAGGATGCAATTTTTTTCTTATTTGAGGCTTGGGAACCTAACATTTTTAACTTATAGCTTAAAATAAACCTTGGCTTTTGCTGAATAAGTTTTAAGCCAAACAAATGCATTTTTATTTTTCAAATTTCAACCGGGCAATGCCAGGTACCCTCAGCTAGTATTTTATTATTGATTAACCAGGATCAATCAATGAGAAACGATATCAAGAATTGCCTCATTCAATTGTTGCTAAAAATGAATCGTTCAGGTGTAACCACAATCTGAAAATCGTGACGCTAACCTGGGTGGCCGTAAAACCAAAATTGGTTTAGGCTACAGTGGAATAAAAGATTATTCAGACAAAAAGGATTGCTTCTCGTTGATTTCCAATCTTGGTATTAGCGGTCTCTTTGGAAAAAAACAAGTCATCTCCAACCATCTGAATGTATAAGTTAAGTTTAAGTAGTAATGAACGAACCGATGATTTGAATTTTCTACTCTGTCTAAAAATGTATAAAATTTCAATGTACCTAACCCCCTTTTGTAGGTGGCCTAAACCTATTGTATACTTGTAAAACTTTAGTTCTGCATTAAATGGACGATTGATGGTCTTATTTAAAAAACTCATCAACATACCGATTAAGTCGAATGAAATACATGATAGATGATTTTCATGCATATTTAACTGAGTTCTTGTAAAATAACTGATTGATGAGGACCAAGCATGTATTATGGTTCTGCCCACTTATTAGATTTCTAATAGCAGGAAATTCGGACTAAGTCTGGTCAAAGCAGAGAGATCATAAGTATAGAATGCTCACCTCCCTGCAAGCTGGGCAGAAAAATTTCAGGGTTCCTATACCTGCATATACTCAGCTGTTGAGAATATTTGCTATTGGCAAAAGATTAGATTCATGTTATATAATTCCGGTTGACCCTCGAAAATAAACCAAAAAAATTTAAGTGAGTCCCTGCCAGTATGGGGACTCAGGACCCTGAAATTTTTGTTGTGTTCTCACTCTGTAAAAATCATCTCTTTGGGTCAATCTCATGCAACTAAAGTATACACAAGTGCACAGTGCATGAAAGATTGATTTAAACTTTAAAAATTTATGCGACTCCTTTTTAAAAATTATCAAAAAAATTGGTTGAAATTATTTTTCAAGTTTTGAGGGCTTTTTGTAAATTCAAGCCCCTCTAGTTTTACTATCTTTAGCATTGTGAGCAAAACAATAAGGTCTTCAACCTTGACAAAAAAAATCCAGTCAAAAAATTTACTTGCTTACGATGACAAAAAGGTGAATGTTTATTTTGAAAATTACATCTACAAAATAGTTGTTCGAACATGATGCTAAAAGTTTGTCTGCACGATACATAGACGCCAGGATTAATTTTCTGATCTGACACAATCTTAGCCCTTTGGGAGATCTCACTGTCGGGATTTGAATTTGAGCAGCCGTGCAAGGGGAGCTATTAAGCTATTAAGTAGGAGACGGGTCATAGTTAAAAATTAATGAAACAATTAATACAGTTTCTAGTACTTTATAAACAAGTCTGGGCGAATGACGCTTCAAAAAAGGTTATACTTTTGAAAAGGAAGCACAATAACAATTGTAAATTAAAAAGAGGAAACTGCATAAAAGTTCAATATAACCAACATCCTCCTGGCCTTAAATTCAAAGGTTTGTTTGTTTATCTTCGAACCTCCGCAGACAACAGACAACTTGCAATCCAATTATTGGTTAATGTCTAAAATTTGGATAAACTCTTTTAATACGGCATTATTTCAAACTTTTGAATAATATGAATACTGCCAATAATTTCTCGTATGATTGGATATTAATTTGAAAATTATCAAAGGTTCCTCAAAGACTAGCTCCTATAAAAAATAGATAAAGAAAGGGGTCGTTGAGGAATAAGAGAGCAAATTATCAATCAGATCATAAAATGAAGTTTTTAATAATAACATATTTTAACAAAAACTGCCTTTTGACGACTAAACTTCTGATTGTGTTGGTCTTGCCGAGTACAACAGATAAAGTAACAAGATGAAAAAATCCAGAGGCAATATTAAACTCTGCCTAAATCGATGACTGTCTTTTCATAGATTAATCTCTCATAAACATTTAAATTTTTTAAGATTTAAAATTTAGGTCGAAAAATACTGTTGTTATATATGAAGATACCCCACTTTCTCAATTAACAAGGTAAAAATTATTTGGCTTTAGGTTGATATTAAATGTCAAGAGTACAAAAATTTGCAATCAGACCTGTTTTCTTCTGTTCTATTCAGGATGCACAAAACAAAAACAAATACGACAAAAAATTTTCTTTTGTGTCAACTTGAAAATGCTTTGTTTTCAGATATTGAGCCTTGTCCTTGAATTTTTTCTTCCTCTATAGACTTTATGATTTCAAGCATTTCGTCATTTTGCTCGTCGAACCCCATCAAAATGTGATGAGTCATTGGAAACTAATTACCAAATTTTTCAAAAACTTTTTTTTAAATAATCAAAACGTATTTTTAAGTTGTAGCATGGTTTAATTTCATAAGATACAAAAATGCACATTGTATTTTTGAGAGCTAAACAAAATTATCAAAAAAGTACTTTAAAAGTTTAATAACATTAGAATTCCTAATATTTTGAAAATCTCTAGAGTTTACCAGAAATACACAGAATCTCTATTGATCAAGAAAATGTAAATTAGTAACAAAGCTTGGGCTTATATTTGATTACTAGCACGTTCAGGAGCGGCTAAGCCGCCCCCCTTTCTCGCAATTTTTTTTGCCGTTCGCCACCCCCCTTCCGTTGCTGCCACGCCTCCGTGACGGGACAGACGTTAGGGTTTTATATATATTAATTCATCAAATGTTTGAAAGAAAACTCAAATTACTTTGAAGTTGTTCACTGAGAAAAAACATGGCAAAATAAAATGCTGAAAGCACTTAAATTTCTTTTAAGCCCCCCAAGCAAAGCGAGGGGGGAGTTTAGAAATTTTTTTAGGGATGAGGAGTGACATCCCGTGTCCCTATGTCACCTCTATCTCATCCCACAGTTTTAAAGCTAGAGGGCTGAAATTTGGCATGCATAATTCTCACATAAATGGCTCAAAATCCGTGTAACAGAATTTTGATATTTTTCTTTGAAGCTGAGATATTTAAGTTCAAAGTTATTAAGTAAACTGGGTGGGCTGGCCCCTTACATAATGCCTTAGTTCTATCAGAGACTGTTGCTTTCATACCTCTGCCACAGCACCATTTCATAAGGTAAAATTCAATGAAAAACAGTGGTTGAGGATAGGTCAGTAGTTTTGCATAAAACTAACTAGTGAAGTGCAGTCTTGCACCAAGGCATTTCAAATTCAACATTGTGAGCGAGAAGGTGATGTCAACTAGCTTTCAAAACTAAGGGAGGAGATAGAGGTGACGGACAGATGTCACAATCGCCACTAAGCTAAGTCGCACAAGTAATAAGAATACTCGACTATTACCATTATCAAGAGCGACTAAGCTAAGCATTATTAGTAATAAGTCTACTTGAGTATTACTTTGCTAGGTTGCATAAGAAATACAAATCAAGAGCGACTAAGCTAGTTTGTTGTAATTTCCTGAGGATTATAAGTTGCATTATATTTCAAAAGTATAGTTGGGGTAGTTTTGGTACAGGTTATTTTAGAGGGGAAATAATGCTTTAACAGATTGGTGTGTTGGTTAATTTGGGGGTGATGGTGAGTGTGTGTTTGGGTTGGGGGTTGGGGGAGATATGTCGCCTGGGAGGGTTTGGTATTTTTCCAAGGATAAAAAATACCCGTCTACTTAATTTTTTTTAAATCTTTTAAAGTGTGTCTTGCAATTTTTTATTCATTAAAGGCACACTGTCTTTGGCTGGGAATCACTTGTTATTTTTTGTCAACCCGGGGTTAAAGGTTTCCTGGAGCCTCCAGGGTTTGAACCCTGGACCCTCAGATTCCCAGCCTGATACCATGGCAATTTCGACCATAAAACTTGCCATTAAACCTTCTTTACTTTATAAACAACTTGAGCTGATAGATCTTCATGAGATGAGCTGAATTTGCATACTTTTGTTCAGCAGATCTGACCATTGTTTGTGTCTGATTTCAAACATCCTTGAACACCATTTTGTAAGCACGACTTCTTTTCATTTCCCAAAAAGATCACAGTAGGAGCTTTACATCAAATTTTAAATTCATTTAAATACGAGCCCTTCTCTGTGGTATCTAAGTTGAAATTGAGAAGATGCATTTTTTGACAAAATTGACAAATGAGGGTTTCCTTAGATATTTACTGGCTGCCTGTTATAATGAGACGCTCATGGCACCAACAAAGCTAACCACAAGTTTGATTCCACTAAAACAAGCTAAAAGTATTTAATTTCGAATCTTGATTATTCATAAATTTAATCTTATCATAGTTGATTTGTCAAAGCGCTTAGCTAATGGTCCGAAAAGTTAAAACAAAAAATTTATCTTCCAAAACAGAAAATTCCCATTTAAAGTGTGTGTTGTAGCCTCTGATTTATTTGAACAATCCCAGTAATATTTTGAAAAGTGCCAACTTTTTTCTTCGCAAATTTAAAATTAAAAGTAGAGAGAACTATGCAAATAGACATTCTCAATAGGTGTTTTTCGAACTCAAATCTTATTCGCTTCAAGAAACGTTTTTTCAATAAAGTGAAAAAGTCACTAAATTATTAGACATAAAGACCAAATTTTAGAGATGATTTATTGAATTAAATAAAGTTGTGAGCTATTGAGTATTTTGTTAATTTTGTGCGCCTTTTTTGATCCCTTGAAGGCACATCAACGCTCTTGCTCTGTCTGTCACTGAAATTTGCGTCTGCGTTGCGCACGTACACATTCACAAAAGGCAATTTTTGCTAGTTTTAAACTCTTGTTGTGTGCCACAATGTCACAATCACAATCCAGACGCTTGACTGAGAGTTAAAGTTTAAATTGTGTGGCTCGAGGAACAACAATTTCAGAAGACACTTAAATGGTGTGGTTGAGAATTTTTCACATCTCTCAACTGATGTAGGCGTTTATCTGGATGCTAATTTTTGCCTATTTCCTACTATGTGATAATTTGGAAGTGATTGACCTTTGTGGGTGATTTATTGGATTTGTGCGAACAATGCAGATGAATTTTATTTGAATCATCATGCCGATCTGTGATGCGAGGTCGAACAGTGAGAAGGTAAACTTGATAAGAGACGTACCAGTGATTTTCACAATCATTTCTGTTTTTATAAAACTGAAATGTAAAAATAAATTCAGAGCTCGACCTAAGCTCTGGGCATTTAATTGGTATGGACCCTGAGCCTGAGAGCCAGATGGGTTTTAGGCAAAACTTTTCTGGGAATCACCCAGATCCATTCGGTCACCCGGGTTACATTTATCATCGAAGACAATGGGAACACCTTCAAGGAGCTTACCAAGAACCTCATGGACATCCATGCATAGTTGTGACAGGGAAACGAAAGAGGCTTAGAAATAAAGGTAAATCAGTAAGAATTTGCAAATTTTTTGGTAACTTATAGAGGAAGAGTTTATTTGATTAATTTTTAAGATTCATCGAGATCACAATTCGTAAGAAATCCGTCTTGCAACTTACCTGCGACACAGGGACCGACAGGTGTTCCTAAAATGCAACATGGATTTAGTTTTTATCCTATCCAGTACCATTTGCAATATTCAACTGCTCCCTGCAATCGTGGGAGAGTAAAGTCCACATTTTATCCATCTCAAGATCAAAGGTACAGAAACCTTCTTTTTTACTCTTTAAATTCTAAATTATGAGAATTATGGATACACATTTTAAAATTTATTACAAACTCAAAAAAGTGTTCAAAATTATTTTTGAGAAAGGTAAAACATTCAATGATTATTTGGACTAATTTAACAAACGTACAGATTAACCTTTAATTATTTTACAAATTGATATAGGCTTTCAACATTTATAAAATTTAGAACTGGAAAAGAACGATAAAAAAGAGGAAGTTTTTTTCGTGGAACTGAATGCTTGAGTGGCCATAATAATTGTAACCGATATAATGTATAACCTTAAAATTCCTTTTATGAAACGAAGTCAGCCCTGAAGATTTTTAAATTTACTGTCTATAATTAATGAAATATTGCAATTAAGTAACTCTTTTTTAGTGTGAATATGAAAAGTAAAAAACTTAAACACAATAAAGGTATCTATTTCCGCAACAGAAACAAACTAGAACCTTCAAATAAAGTGTGAATTGTACGGAAAAATGATTTTTCTAAAATCATGTATTAATGCAGTCGGTAAAAAAATTCGTTTAAACTATACGAATTAAGAAAGTATCAATATAAATATTCTATAAAAATTCTATCCCAGCAACTCTGGTTCGAATCCCGCCTGAGGAAAACCACACAAAGACAGAACTGACCATAAAAAAGGGAGCTTAAATGAGCAAGGCTCGTAAGGTGCACTCTAGAAATTGCAATAAAATAAGTGTAACGTTTTAATTCAATGAAAAGGTATATAAATTTTGACATTTTAAACAAAGAAATATTTTATTTTCTAGCTTCTTTATTGGTGTCAAAGATGCTCACCTTTGTCAACGATCTCTAAATTATCTTTCAAACGAGCTGACATCAAAAACAAACTTTTCTTCTTTCGGTGATCGCTTCCATTTGATATCCCAACAACAAACTTATGTTCAAAATAATAAACTTTATCCAGGAACCAGCGATGAGAACCTTTTCTTGCCGTCTTACGAATATAATTTGAGAAAAATCAGGAGAGGTGTGTTTCGGGTACCTCAAAAGTTGAAAAACTCTGATTTTCGAAGCACAGGATCTGTGGCTGAAACTTTGAACCCACCAATGTCTTTCATGTTCCCCGGAAATTTGCCTGAACAGAAATTCAAAGACAAAAAAGTTGATGATGGCCGTCTGCCATTTTCCCAAAAAGTGCACACCAACAACGTTCTGCAAAATCTTTTAAGGCCTGACCTAACATTCAGGATCCACAAGCATATCCTAGAGAGTGATGACCATGCTTTTAACTCAGATGAGTGCAAAACCGATTGCTGTAAACAAAGCGATCACTTCCAACGATTTACTGTCGATGACAATTGTAACAATGTACCCTTGGATTTTTCCATAGAAAATCCTCCAAAGTTAAGTCCAGAAAAGAGACGCGATCATCTACATTTATTAAAAAGAAGAAAGTCCAGAGCAAGGTAAATTTTAAAAATATAACCTAAATAATATCTTTTAAGTACATTTGGTTACTTCTGAATAGTAATGCTTATACAAGCCAGGTCTTGCTTTCTTTGATTCCTTTGAGCAGAATAATTTTTCATAAAATATATAGATTACTGTTCAATTACTTTGAAATCAATTGCACCTTGAAGGTTTCTGAGAGCAGAAGAGCAAATAAAGTTGTCAAACTTTCGTCGATACTTTGCTTCTGCCTTCGTCAGCCCGATTGACCTCGTCACCAGGGTGCTAGATATAAGAGAAGCAGAAAAACGTGAGACATATGACGAAAATGGAGTACCAGAAACGGAAATAGATCCTAGGTAAAACTATATTTTTCTATATGTCCTTCGGAATGTTATTTTTCACATTTGATTAAAAACTTTGGGAGAAGGATGAGTCCAATCTTACAGAAAATATTTTCATATATCTTTTTATCTATTTTTCGGTTTTATGCTAACTCATTTTATTCTACGCTTAAAGAGATTAAATTAAACAAATTTTGCCCGTATAAACTGGAACATTTCAATCTAAAATTAACCCAAAACTTATTGATTATTACATTCGAAGTTAAAAAGTCGACATAATATTTTTTTGCAACAAAGTCATTACGGTATGTTTGTGCATCTTGGTTCGTTGCGTGCATGTTGGTCCTAAAATGTTATAACGAAGAATAGTTTCAGCCGCAAAAGGTCGTCATTAAACTAAGCTGTCATATGACTGAGAATCAAACCTTGCTTTGGAATAATATCTCTTACTATTTTTGGGTGCAGCTTCCTAAGACAATTTTCAATGGTTGTAACGTCGAGAAAAATATTGCAATTTTCTTCAATAAAAATCCATCTCTGTAACAATTAATTTCGATTCTTTATAAATGGAACACCTAGGGCGTTAAGCATCGTACCAAAGTTGACTCAAACTGCTTAACCCATGTATGGATTTATCATTAAAATCAAATTTGTTGGTGATAAGCGGATCAGCTAGAATCTTCGTAACCGGTCGAAAAAACCTTGACCTCACCTGCTGTATCATGCAACGAGATAAAATTTGAAAAACTATTGTATCAGCGCTAAAGCCTTTCAAAGAAATAAATGGCCGCAAGTTTTACCACGTAGAAGAAACAAAATTATCACTAAATGTAATCTTTAAAAAGTTTTAACTGTAAAAAGTCCTTTGATCCTTCTTCTTTTTTGCCTTTTATGATTGTCCTAAATCAGAATCTTGGATACCAAGGAAAAAGTGCTCAGGGATAGGAGCTTGAAGCACTCAATCAGTTTTGAATATTCAACATACTCTACAACTTATCTCTGATGATCAAGGTTGGGTTTAAATCGTAAATTTTTTGTATTTTTTGATTGACAGAAACATATTGAAAATAATTTTTCAACCCAGAGAATGTTTAAAAAATTTTCATTGATTGATTTTTTTGTTGGTCAATCAGTATTATAAGAAAGTGTTTGCACTTTTGTTGACCTAATATGCTGAATTTGAATTATTTTTTCTTGACTGAAAACTTGAGTCAAAATGTATTGGTGGCTGAATACTATCTGGTAGTGCGTTTAATTTCTGAAAACTCCATATCTATGCATTTCCTGTCATATTTTATTTCCAAATATCACTGCTTTAAAAAGGTTTCATTTTTATCATGCCTTTTGATTTATAACAATCAGTTTTCTGTAAAAAATTAATTATCATTTCATTGTTTGATCAGTCACGTTTATCGCCACATCTTTAAAAAATTAACTCCCTTGCTGATGCAGATTGTTGCTTAAAATTAAACTTAAAGCAGTAAGTGATTTCAAAAGAACCAAAATGTTTTGTATTGCATGACGTGTTTATCTATCGATCGATATTGCTGTGACGTTCATTCTGATCCATTTGAGGGGATGATGAGTGAAGGAGATATCAAAGTGCGTAATGGGCTGTTTTCTTGTCGTGATCAAAGAATTTACTCCAGACAGTAAGGCCTCTACTTAAAAATGGGTGCATCCTTGAGTTAGTTGTAAGGCAGAGGTTTACCATGCGCATAACTGTATTTGTTGAATGTAATTGTCGTTTCTCAATCCTCGATGGTTTAAATTGACTTGAAAGTGTACCTCCGTTGGTTCTATCATTCTTAACTTCTTAAATTCATCAACAGCCAACAGGCACTTTAAAGCTTTCAAAGTTTTACCACTACGCTAAATTTTTATTCTTCCTCCATTTATTTAAGGTGAAATTAAGTTACGTTGTTATCTAGGGTGGAATATCTCCACAAGGACTGTTACATTACAACAAATTTTGAGCAACAAAATTTAAAATTTTCAGATTACTCCACTCAAAAAAAAGCACAAAAGACCATACTGTTCTGAGTAAAAACTAAGTAAAACTGAGTTAAGTATTTCCGTCAATTGTTTACAGCTTCTTTATTTTAAAATTTTGGTTTTTAATCAGCAGTCCAATTTGAAAGTTGGTTGGTTTTTAATTTAACTCTAATTAATTTTAATTTCCTCTAAAGTCAATAGGAATATAAACGCCAGAACTTTTGATTGGGACATCTTAAGCATTGAGGCATGTACGGCACACTTTAGGAAGGCTAGGATATATTAAATAATGTATTTGTACAAATTGGGATTGAAGGCCTGAACTTATGGTGGTTAGATTTCCGGAACAACTGTGCGAAACGACAATAATAATCTGGGGCAGAATAAACAGTACCAGCACCTTTGTAAAAGTTCCCTGCATCGCCGCATGTCTATTGTCACTCCAGAAAACTGGTGAAATATGGCATATTTCATCCCTTTTCTGGCTAACTGTGAGTCGCCAAATATTTGTGCTTTTTATATAATCTTTTAAAGTACGCCGTGCTAATTAAATCATAAGCCTAGGAATATTTGTTGTTTTAGTCAACAACTTGTGACTCGGAAATTGATGCCAAAATAAAATTACATGGTGGTCGAGTTGGTTACTCGATCGCTGGATTTCCATCACATCACGGCGGCCTGGGTTCAACTCACGCCTGGGGTGACCAACAAAACAAACAATTTAATAAAAATGAATAAAAAAAAAGAGTCACAATGCGCACTTTAAAACTGTAAAAAAAATTTTGCTCTGATTTGCTCAAAGCTTAAAATTCAAACAAAGCGTCCAGCCGTAAAATAAACTAGGTACACATAAAAGTAACTGTTGGAAAGTTTTGTAGACTACTTTCTTATTACGCTCTAGCTTATCTTCTTCAGAGATTAAGGTGTGCGGTTGTCCTCAGCTAGGTGGGATCTGGATCTGAGTCTTACTCTCAACTATCTGCTCGCTTGTCTGTTGCTTGCTCTGGCTGCTCCGGTAGGCCGAGTTGCGTCAGCCCAACTTCCCTGGGCAGGTGAGCCGGATCCCAATATGTCGCTGAGATCCGAGTCACCTTTCCAGGACGGTTGTTTGGCTGTTGCAGCTACTTATGCCTCCCCCCTTGCAGTCTTGTAGGCAAGCTCTGATTTTCCCTTTGTCAGAATATTTTCTGCTTCTGTCCTGACAATTTGTGTGTCTCTTGGTTTAAAGGAATGCCTGAATCTAACGATCAATCCTTTTTTAGGCAACTGGTTCTTATGGTAAGCCCTAGCCTGTGCTTCGTACATTTTCTGCATGTTTGATTCTGTTGTTTTCCTCCTTCAGGCTTTCCTTCAGCCTACGCATTTGTGAGTTGCGTGAGGAAATTGCTGATCTCGATTGCCAAGAAGCGGAGTTGCAATCCTGTCTTGATGCTAACCCCGAATAACCCTCTGGGTTGTTCTTATTTAGGCTTGCTTTTCGTCCAATGTATATGTTTGAAAATTTGAAACACCATTGTTTTCTGGGTGGGTGGGCTTTCCAGGGGAACTTTCCTCGTCTGGCTTCTCCAGAAGAAAATTTTTTCTCATACTGTCTGCTCTCTATGAAAAATAAGTCTGAAACGACCTTGGTTTGTGTATTTTTACCCAAGGTCGTTGGGGCTGCCCTGCTGTCGGTTTGTACCCAATGCACATCCTTAATCCCCTTTTTTGAATGTGCTAAAGGGTCACACAAATTTGTCCCAAATCCGCCGAATCGAGCTGCCGAAAGTTCGGCAAGTTTGGGACAAATTTGTCAAAAGTTTGCCAGCTAATAGCTCATAAACCTTTGGTCACAGAAAATACTTGTAAAAACATAAAATGAAGGTACATCCTAGAGCTAGCTACACACAAAATTGACATTTTCATGGGTCAAACTATCACGACAGCCTCAGGTGTCATAATTTTGACAATGGTTTTTTTGGCTAATGGGAATGGAATGTCCAAGTCTCAAGTGGAATGCATAGGTTCTGAAGATAAGCCTGCTCCAGCATTCATAAATGAACTGGCCTGGAACCAAAGAACATACCGTATTCCAAGTAAAAGCCACATTGCAAATTACTGTGACATACATATTAGTAACTCATTCAAAATATTGTAGAAGTTTTGATCTCAAATGTGCTGGACTACTCTGTCAACATAGCGCGTGTCGGGAGCTGTAGCTCCCTCATTTTTATAGATAGAGATCTTAAATTTTGTGTGTAGCTAGCTCTAGGATGTACCTTTATTTTATGTTTATACAAGTATTTTCTGTGACCAAAGGTTCATGAGCTATTAGCTGGCAAAATTTTGACAAATTTGTCCCAAACC
>Ga0194133_10005070_pt1 | contig 17027 bp, 16 predicted proteins | sample TA2KigOf40mmetaG_FD_155448 | JGI IMG/M metagenome (GOLD analysis project Ga0194133, IMG submission 155448) | Freshwater microbial communities from Lake Tanganyika, Tanzania - TA2015055 Kigoma Offshore 40m | ecosystem: Environmental > Aquatic > Freshwater > Lake | place: Tanzania: Lake... | reverse complement strand
TTAAAGGTAGTATTGAGATAAAATCATCTAACCAATTCATTTTTTAGCTTTCTTATTTTCATGTGGAATGAAATGTTCATGGTATTTGCCAAAAGTTTTTCTAAGTCTATGTACACAAGGTTCACAAGCACCACCATCTCTTTCAGTCCATTTGATAGCATTAGGCAGGTCGTGGTATTTTTTGCCACAGATCGTGCAATTCATTTTTAAGTACTCCTTTATAAAAATTCAAAGTCATTATATTAAAGGCAGGTTTCAATTACTTTTTTAATTTCAGAATGATCAATATTTTTAGATTTCTTTAAAAACTCTTTAGCTTTAGCTCTAGCCTTTTGATGATTACTTGCATAGGTTGCAGATGCTTTATCATCACATCTATTGCCACTAAAATAATGACAGATGGTTTTGTCTAGTTTGCCATCCCATCTTTCTTTTATGTATTTCAATTGATCTAATGCCTCTTTGGTTGCTCTAGTAGGATGTAAAAGATCAACACAGTCAAATTTATTCATGCTTAGTTTATCTGTCTGTTGAAAGACACCACAAGCCTCACCATAGTAGTTTGGTGTGATATGGTCTGTGTCATAAGAAAATCTAGTTTCATTCCAACCAAGAGCAAGTAAATGCTCAACTACCTGCTCTTGAGTAAAGTATGTATTTTCTACACTATTGTCATATATGACATTTGAAAGAGAACTTAATTTACACATATCATAAGCATCTAAGACAACATTCTCATTTGCCAGCATAGACTTCATTGTATAGAGAATATCTATTGCTTGGATTTTAGGTTGCTCAACAGCCATGTCTATGGTTTGATCTATTATAGTAGCTTGATCAATAGCTTGGTCTATTATCATTTGATCTACCATAATGGATTGATCAATCATTGTTTCAGTAGAGCAAGCACACATGAGTAGAGAAAGAATTGCAAATCTCATTTTTTATTTCCTTTTTTGGTTTGATGTTTTTTACATAATGTAAACAGTTGTGGTTTAGATTTTATTGCAAGTTTTTAATAAGCACTCCAATAAAGTGGTTTGCCATTCCAAAGATATGCTCTACTTCTACTACCTCTAAGACTAGCTGAATTACCATTCCATCTAGCAGTAAAAATTTCACCATATTTAAACTCAGGACAAGGGATTTGTTCACCAGCAATTCCATTGCCATAATATTCAGTGTTTTCTTTACCAATAGGTTGAAGAACTAAAGTAGCTTTACCTTTAAGACCAACTACTTGATAGAAACAGTTAGTGGTGGATTCATAAGAGAAAGTTTCAACAAGAATAGAACCAATCATTTCGATTATCCTTTTTTTCAAAGTGTTTTGTTATCATCAACTACATATATAAAACACTTGTGGATAATGATCTGTTGCAACTTTTATTAAATTCCTAAAACTTTTTTAATCCTTTCCCTTAAGACATCCTGTTTCCAAAAGTAATAGTCATCTGCATTATGAATATGAGAAATTTCATTCACTTCAAAGTTTTCAAGTGGGAAACCAACAGACACAATAGGATGCTTAATATTAATAATGTCATGTTGATATTCTTTAATCCATAGCACCAAGTAATCTTCAAAGTCGTCTTTTTTCACTACAATGTAGGTATGTCCCTCTCGATCTTCTTTTGTTTCATTATTAGAAACGAAAGGTCTTACAGGTTCTTCGAGTTCTAAGAAGATTTGATGCAGGTCTTGTAGGATTGCATTTTGAACTTGTATTGCTTTACGAGTTTTTAAAGCCATTTTCTTTTCCTTTATTTAAAAGAGATATGTATCTTATACTATATTTGTTTTATTAAATGTTCTTTATGTGAAAAAAGGTGAGATTAAAAATGACAGAATGGAAAAGCAAGATCAATCCAGATCAAGAAAAAGTTAAATCCTTTACAGATCAGTTAGAAAGTTTAAAGCAGATGTTTCAATCTATGCTGGATAAAGACTTAATGGAATTAAGTAAAGCACAAATGGAATTAGAAAGATTAGAAGCACAAAAAAGAAATCAAAGAGAGAAAAAATAAATGGCAGAATGGTCAATCGTCAAAACACCTAAGATACCTGACATCTTTAAAGAAGTTAGACCTATTGTAGATAACATCTTTGCTACACTTAATATCTTTCTTACCTTTCTTAATAATGTGTTAGAATTTGTGAAAGCCTTTCTAATAGATTTCAGTAATCCTTTGTTATTGCTTTTGAAAGAGCTTATTGCACTTATTAAAAATATCATTTCAGATCTTCAAAACTTAGGTCTTTATTTAACTACTGATTTGGATATGTTGCCAAGAGTTTTTGATGAAGGCTATAAAGTGTATGCAGGTGGATATCAAGCATTTGAGCAAAGGATGGTAAACAAGTTTACTAATTCAGCTGATACAACAAGACCTGTTATCAGTAAAGATAGTGTTGTGCTTGGTATTTTTCAATTCGCAGGTTCTAATATTGAAGCTATTTTAAGACTCATCAAAATATTTAATGATTTGAAAAAGCTATTTACAGGTATTTTAGAAGATAGTGGTTTGCCAGTCGCATCTAATGTTAAAGCAACACTTGTTTCAAAGTTTGGAGTTCCTTTCTCTAATTCAAAACTTAAAACACCTGAAGGTTTAAAAATCTCTTGGGAATTAACACCACCTTCCAATAGTCAAGACAGTTTTTTTCCATCTTTTGTAGTACCACCAGATGCTTTCTTAGTAAATATAAGTACTATGCCTGTGAAAGTAGGTTTATTAAGAAGAACTAAATCTGCACAGACAACTACTAATATTGAACTTGCACAGGAAATAGGTGCAAGTTTATATAAGCCTGTTACTGTAAATGGAAAGTCATTTACATTATTAGGTAATCCAACACTCATTAAAGATAGTCGTGTAATACCTTATTTTGAAAACTTTATTGATGACATTATTAAAAAAGGTTATCCCTTTAGTTATCAGTATTTTTTTAATGATAAAGTAATCCTGCCTCAAGACTTGATAGAAAAGACAAATAAATCTTTTTATTACAATCCTTTCGCAGTAGGTGCTTTCTTAACAGGTAATTCATATAGCTTAACCATACCATATAAAGATTTGCCTAAAAAAATCACATATTCAAGTAAACCATATGAAGTAGATGGCAATACAACAAATGGCATCACTGTTATTGATAAACAAACTGAAAGTGTAGCAGAAGATTTATATATAGAAGTTTTATCTTTAAGTTCAGATTTAGGTTTTAGTGATAGTGATCTTGTAGAAAATCTTCCTTTATATTTATGGAACTCTATTGTTTCTAATGGGATTGTTACAGGTTTGGTTTCTACTAATTCTAATGCGATCTCAACCAAGCTACCTAAATTTGATCGTGTAGATTATATCAATGCGTTGAGAGAGGCATTAGCTATTTTCATTTTAGGTGATTATCTTAATGAGAAGAATTATTTGAATGGTCAAGAGGCTGGTGTCAAAAGTGCAGAGTTTGCCAAATCATTTTTATATGGTACAAGTAAATTTCATTTTTTCAATTTGCCATCACAAGTGAAATTCAATCTTATGGCATATGCGAATAGACAGGCAAATGCAACCAGCTTTGTGAAATTTGATCAAGATGCAGATAGCTTTAGATCAGATGTTTTAGCTGTCATTCAGAACATAGTAAATAAATTACCTTTTCCAACAGAAGCACAACTGATAGCATTGCAAGAGCCAATTGAATTTCTTTCTGAAAAAAGAATAGATGTTAAAGTAGGCGATCAAATTCAAAAGAAAAGTTTTTATGATTTCTTAATAGAAGATAATATGTATGGTGTGCATGGGAATGCTAATAATTATGGTAGCTTTGGCGATACTTCTTTTGATGAAGTTCTAAAGGCAAATAAACCTCGTGTTGAAGGATCTGCATTTAATAACATCATCTACTTAACTACAGGTCTTGAAAGAAGAATCGAACCTTTGTTTCCTACTGCATACACAGAAAAGAAATTAGGTGTTTCAGAAAAAGAACAAGTAAAGACTACTGCTAAACTTTCTCTTATGTATGATTTGGTTGATCAAGATATTGTAGATAATGCTAGACGGATGCTCACTTCTTTGCCACAGAAAGTATTAAATGAAGTAGGTGCTTGGTATAATGTGAAATTCTTTATTGATGGCTTTCCTGATTTCACAGCTTATTTAAATGAAATTATTGCTTTTGTAGAAACCTTAACTTTAGGTTTAGAAGGTCTTATTAAAGCGATTAAAGATTTTATTGAAGTTTTGCAAAAGAGAATACAAGAGATCCAAAGGATCATTGCTAAACTAAAAGCATTTATAGATGCTATCTTAAATTTCGCTTTAGATTTAGGTGCAACTGTTGGTATGCTTTTTGTTGTTTCACAAGGTACAGATGGTTTACTTGCTGATTTCTTATCTGCTACTAAAAAACCTAATGCTCCTTCTTTAGGTATTGGTCAATGTGTTGTCATCCCCGGTCCACCACAAATTGTTATTGATCTTTTCTCTGCTATCTTTGGAGGATAATAAAAATGTCTTTTGCATGGTCTGTTTATTTTAGAGAAGGCAGTTGGTATGAGTTCAGAAACTTTGCTTTAAACCAAAGAAGAAATGTTGAATCACGATTGAAAGTTATTAACAATGAACTTTCACAAATAGGATATATCCGTGTATCTTTTTTAAAAGATGGTTCTACAAGTAAAATGACAGAAAGAAGAATAGGCTTTGAAGTTAATAAAGGATCAAGCCTGTATAAACTCATTATTGCTTATGTTGTGCAAGGTGGAAATCCTTTTGATATTTCTATGTTCTTAAAACCTGATTCATATTTTTACAGTGATGAACAAATTATTGAAACACAGCCTTACACAGGTATCATTGCACCACAGCCAGATAAAAATCCACAAACAGGTGTCTTAAGTACAGGTGGTTGGTTGCCATTATGGAAATTTCCACCTAGAAAATTTGGCAAGAATTTAAATATGTATGACTTTGGCAAAGAGATTAGTGATGCAGTCGAATCCTCTAAAAGATGGTTGCCACAGGAAATTAAAGAATTGAGAAATGATCTTGAGGCAAGAATTATTAAGCTATGTGATTTAAGAGAACAGCTAGTTAAAGAAAGAGATGAAGTTTTATTAGGTGCAGTGGGTGGTGTTACGCCAAGTCTTTTATTTGATAGTGAATCATATTCAGATACACATCATTTAAGTTTCATTGTAAATAACATAGACAATATTGTTTATCCTAATTTAGATACAAATCTAAGCAGGGATTTTAATAGTCCACGAATAACAACAGTAGAAAGTGCTTTTCCTACATTAGTAGATAATGCACCTAATAATGAAGAGAAATGGACAGCTCTTTAGCAATAGCATACGCCAAAGGTGGTGGAACTGCATTACCTATTTGTTTATACATATTATGAATAGAACCTGTAAAAACAAAATCCATAGGAAAACCTTGTATGATTGCACACTCTCTAACAGATAACCTTCTTTGTTTATTTGGATGGATTTCTGGACCACTAGCAGTAAGAGTATCACTAGGCGTTTCCCAATTACTAATTCTTAAAGATTGCTCAAAAGTGATTGTCTTTTCTTCAAAGGTAAGCATTTTTTCATCATAGGTATCATCAAAATTTAAAATTTGTTTAAGTGCAATCCAATCTTCTTTGGTTGGTAAACTACCATAAACATCCTTTCTAAACCAATGTCCTGCAGTATGGTTATATCCAAAAATCTTATCTATTTCAGAGATAGATATTTTCTTATATTTTAATAGATATTCTGCTATCTCTTTTTGATCTACATCATATTTTCTTTTAAGAAACACATCAGATACATTTACATAGGCAACATGATTATGGATTTGAACACCATTCAAATCAAAAGAATTATTATTAAGAGGAACATTAGCTAAAAAACCAATAGCTTGTCTTGTTGTAATATGTTCTACACTAGAAAAAAGACTAGCTTGTGCATAATGTGTTTGAACAGGAAATTTGTTTTCTTTATTAAGTTTATTCCCAAGAATGATAACTCTTTGTCTATTTTGTGGTACACCATAATCACTAGCTAATAAAACACGATAATCTACTTTATATCCAATATTGGCAAAGTCATTTAAGATCATTTGAAAAACCTTGCCACCAGCTAAAGATAAAATACCTAAAACATTTTCTGCTACAAAAAATTTAGGTTGCTTATCTTTTATGATTCTTAACATCTCTTTATATAAAAAGTTTCTTTCATCTTCTTCTTTTCTATTGTTATTTGAAATGCTGAAACCTTGACAAGGAAAGCCACCTAAAACAACATCTATATCATTAGGTAAATCTTCACTTTTTATTTTGGTTATATCTACATTCATAATATGATTGCCAATATTCAAAGCATAAGTATTGACAGCATCTGTAAAAAAATCTATTGCACATACAATTTCATGTCCTGCTTGGATAAAACCTAAATCAAATCCACCACAGCCTGAAAACAAACTTAAAACTCTCATAAAACACACTAAAGGATTATTGAAAATGGTAAAACATTTAGCTATCTCTATTATATTATTCTTTTTAAGTAAAGAGGCATTATATATATATCTAGTAGGTTTGCTTGGCTCTTATATAGAAAGCCACCATGAATCTAATGCACCATAAGGTATCTGTTCATAAATCTCAACAGGCAGTGAACCTACACATTTATATGAAAACCATTCGCCTTTTTCTCTAAATTTTTTCAATTCTTTATGCAGTGGTCTTTCTACATTGCCATATCCTTTAAAAACATGAATCAATCTTAATTCCACAGCATTGCCAGTCTGTAATTGCTTTATGCGAGCATCACAATCTTTAGCTACACCTATTTTAATAGAACCTGATCCTTTAGCTTGTATTAAATACATATCCTGTTCGGAATAAGGCACCCGTATCAAATCTTGTGTGTATGGTAAGTAAAGTTTAATCATTTGAACACCAGCTTTCTTTTTTTCTTTCTTATAATTTTTTTTCTAAAAGTTGCAATGAAAGTATATCGACAAGTGTTATATCTATGTCAGAAATGATTGATAAACAAACAACCAAAAGGGAAAAAAATTGAAGAACTCATCTTTGATCCTAAATATTTTCAAAGGTCTACAAGACCTACAAGCTAAACATGATACTGACTTTGCTAGTCTTGATGCTGATTTCAAGGCAGTTGTCTTAAAGGCTGTATCTTTGGATTATTCAGATTGTGCATTGTCTAAGCAAAATGATATTGCATCTGCAATTGATGACATTGAAGAAACTGTCAATTCCTTATTGTCTAATGCTCAAAATGATGCAGAGATTTACCAACATCTTAAGAGCAGTAAAAAGGCAATAAGCAAGATCAATTCTTTGCTTAGTGAAACCACTGGTAGTGAATTTTACAGCCTTGAAAAATCTTTAAGAAGTAAAATTTACAATGCAGTTGGTAATCTCATTGAATCTCTTGAACAACTTGTTGATCACAGGGATTATGAAGACTATAGCAATCACTCATTAGACTTGAATGGTATCTATGAAAGTTTTGAAATCCAAAAAGACAAATCTTTTGAAGACACTGGTGATCACAAGACTTTAAGTGATTTGAAAGAGATTTTGGATCAAATCATTCTTTAAACTTTTTTCAAAAAGTTGCAATAGTCTTGAAATGACAAGTGTTTATATTATGTAGGAAATTGACGATAACCAAAACAAAAAAGGAAAAAAATGATGAACTTATCAATCACAGAACTTGAAAACCTAGTTAAGAAACACAATTCTCTTTATTGGGATTTGAATACACCTGAAATCTCTGATGTTGAGTATGATGCTCTTGTAGAGCAATTAAGAGCAGTTGCTCCAGCATCACCTATCTTATCTAGCTTAGGTACTTCAACCTTTGCTGAGATAGGTATGGAAGTACATCACTCTAAGCCTATGTTGTCATTAGATAAGTGTTATAATGAAGATGACTTAAAGAAATGGTCAAGGTCTTTTTCTTCTTTTGTCTATACACCAAAAATTGATGGTATGGCTTGCAGTATCAAGTATGAGAATGGTATTTTGGTACAAGGTGCTACAAGGGGCTCAGGTACTGTTGGTGAAGATATTACACAAAACATTATTAACATTGTGCCTAAGCAAATAAGCATTACTGCACCTGTTGAAATTAGAGGTGAGTTATATATGCCTATCTCAACCTTTGAAACTCAAAAGGATGTGTTTGCAAATCCTAGAAATGCAGTGGCAGGCATCATAAAGAGAAAAGAAAATACTGTTCAAGGTATTAAGTTTCTTGCCTATGATTTGATAGGCAGTGAAGTCAATCTTTTCTCTGATAGATTAGATACACTCAAAGCATTAGGTTTTGATACAACACCTTTCTTTATTCTCAATAGCAACCTACAAGCTGGATATGATCATATTTTAAACATTAAAGACAGTTTGGATTATGAATTAGATGGTGTTGTGTTTAGAGCAAATGACAGTCAAGAATATGAGAATGCAGGATATACATCACATCATCCTAAAGGTGCTATTGCCTATAAGTTTCAAGGTGAATTTGGTACAACCAAACTTTTGAATGTTGAGTGGCAAATTAGCAGAACAGGTATCTTAACACCTGTTGCTATTGTGCAACCTGTGAAATTAAGTGGTGCTATGGTAGGTAGAATTACTTTGCATCATGCAGGTATGATTGCAAACAAAGGCTTGACTCTTAATGCAGATGTGATGGCAATAAGAAGAGGTGGTGTTATTCCACACCTTGAAAAAGTCATTACTGCTGGTGATCAAGCTATTGAAATTCCTGTGTGTTGTCCATTCTGTTCATCTGCTACAGAAATGAGAGATGATTTTCTTTACTGCACTGCAAATTGTAGCTTGTCCACAAAGGTATCTCACTTTATGGATAAAGTAGGTATTGAAGGCATAGGCAATGTATGGATTGAAAAGTTAATAGAAGAAGGTCTTGTTAATAACTTTGCTGATCTATATAGACTTAAAAGAGAAGATTTATTAAAGATTGAAAGTGTTGGTGATACTAGAGCAGATAACTGGCTTTCAAGTATCACTAAAAGCACTAGATTGTCTTTAGATAAGTTTTTAGCAGGTTTAGGTATTGATAGCTTAGGTAAAAAGGCTAGTGAAGTCTTGGCAAGTCAATTTAAAACTTTAGATGCAGTCTTAACACTACAGACAGTTGATCTTGAAAAATTAGATGGCTTTGGCAGTATCACTGCACAAGATATTGTTAATGGTCTTAAAGCAAATGAAAGTCTTATCATTGATCTTTGTCAATATATTCAAATTGATAATGGCAGTGAAAAGACAGGTATCTTTAAAGACAAGTCATTTCTTTTCACAGGTACATTGACTACCTTAAAGAGAAATGATGCAGAAGCAAAGGTATTAGATTTAGGTGGCAATGTAGCATCATCTGTAAGCAAGAATTTGAGTTATCTTGTAGCAGGTGAAAAAGCAGGCAGTAAACTAGATAAAGCAAATGCACTTGGCATTAAGGTTATCACAGAACAACAATTTTTAGATATGTGTAGATAAAGTTGCAATGAAAGCACTTTGGCAAGTGTTTTGTATATGTAGTTAATGATAACTTAACAAAAGGAAAAAACCTATGCAATACATTGCAAAAAAACTTGCACTTGCACTTGCTCAAAACTCTATTGAGATCACTATTGATCATTTAAGTGATGATGCAGTTTATCTCACTGTAAAGAGAGATAAACAAGCATATGAATTGTTTATCTTAGATTATGATCATGCAATCTTAACACAAACATATTTCAATATGGAAAATGAAATTGATGAAAGAGTTCTTCTTGAAGAAGAAGATTTTGAGATTGAAACATTAGCAATTAATATTGCAAGTGTTATGGATCATGAATATTTGATGTCATTAGAAAATGATGAAAAGTTGCAATAAATGCTTATCCACAAGTGTTTTACTTATGAAGCCAATATGAAAGGAAACATGATGGCAAGTAAAAAAGAAATCTTAAAATACTACCTTGAAAAAGAAGATACCATTATTATGGTTAATCCCAAAGCAGAAGGTTTAGTATTGCCTAAATACTTATTTGAAAAACAGTCTTTTATGACTTTAAGACTTGAGAGTAAAAATCCTATTTCTTTAAATGATGATTGTTTAGAAACAGTCAAATCATTTACAAAAATGGGAATGGAAATGGCAATACAAATACCATATAGTGCAATCTTTATGATCTATCATGAAAGTGATGTTCTTAAAGACAACTCAATTCCATTCCCTGCTGATTTCTCAATGGATTTCACAGATTTGATTTTAGATATGGATGAAGAAAATATGGATGTGTTTCAAACACAACATGAAATGAGAATGATAATGATTGAACTTGATCTTCAATCAAAAAGAGAAGACATCACAATAGGTTCTTGGAATGAGAACTCAAACAAACTCCAATAAGGAAAAGAAAAATGGATAGAAAACAAATCCTATTAGACCACTTGGCAATTGCTAAAACCTCTATTGCTCTTGACCCTACCTATGAAGGTGTCAAATTACCAAAACACATAATGGATAAAGATACTGTTGTGAGATTAAATCTCTCAAAAACAAATTCAACTGCTATGCAATTTACAGCTGAAAAAGTAATAGCTACTTTGAAATTTGGTGGTGTACCTTTTGAATGTCATATTCCATATCAAGCTATCTTTGCAGTTTTCATTGCAGGTGCAACACTTGAAGATGCAGTTATTTTTGAAGAATCTGTTCCTATGTCATCAAAAAGACTAATGCCTTTAATTGAGTCAGGTAATGTAGAGTTCTTGAGATTTATGGCAGATTTACAATTGCAATTTTTAAGAGATGATATTACTGTTGGTCAATATAATGACAAACCACAATGATCACTTTGTTACTTTGTAAATGGTGCTGGACTAATTGTTAAATCAGGTTTCTGAATTTTATTCTTAATCACAGGTCTACCTTTAATATTAAATCTATCTGCACTTGCATATCCTTCACCATATCCACTTGGTGAAATACTACCTTGTAAAGTAATTGCCTGATTCACATCTGATCTGTAAATTGCCTGTGTAATGATAACTAATTGTAATTCACTTCCATAAGATACTTCATCATCTGTAGTAAATGCAGTTTCATCAAAGTTTTGAACGAGCATAGCTTTACAAGCTAAAACACCACCTTTAAGAACAGGTTGAACACTTGTAGGAAAGCTAGTGACAACATAAGAAACAGCACCACCTTTAACTTTACCTGATGCACCAAATAAAACAGCACCACGATGTGTTCTATATGTTTTAGTACCTGATGGACTAAGATCAGTAAAAGCAATATATGTATCATTTACTGCTTCACTCATAATAAGAGCATCACCTGCAACACCATTCACTTTAGAATAAGCAAGACCATTACTACCAATAGGTAAAGAGATATTAGCAGTCTTAACACTACCTAAAGTAGATTGTAAATAGCTTGATCCATCATTAAGAATGTCTTCACATAAGAAATCATAATCATTTACAAGTAAACCTAAAGGCAATCGAGATGTTAAACCTATTAAAGATGAGTCAAGTGATCCATTGCCTGCATTATTTTGAATACCTGTGCCACCTGTCATATACACTTTTGTTGTGGCATATAAAGTATCTACACCTAATTTATAGGTGAACTTATTTTGATTTACAGGGAAGGTAAAATAAATAGAGATTTGAGCAAGATTACCAATCACACCTTTATCCATATAGGTAAACACAATTCTATTTACATAAAGATCTATTGTATATGCACCATTAATAATGTAGTCGGATAAAATACTCACTGTGTCAATAATAGTAGATGCTAAACTCTCATCTGTGAAAACATTAGTGATCGCAAAGTCATCTGACTTAATTGTACCATTAGGTAATGTGATTGTAATATAGCAATGGTTTACTTGTAAGACACCATCTACAATTTTATTTTTCACATAAACTAAAGTAGCAGTAGCATTTGTTAATCCAATTTCTTTTCCATTAAAGGCTTTGGCTTTGATATGGATTAATTCTTGATTTAAGGCAGTTGGTGGTGTATGTGTAGATTCATATCCAATATCTGTTACTGTGTTCTCATAAAGAGTACCACCAATAGAACCTGTGCCTAATGTCAAATAAAAATCCATAGATGCAAGCACTGCAAATCCTCTTGGATTAGTGATTGTAATAGCTGATGAACCATCTGTATTAAATTGTTTTCTTGCAAGTCCACCATAATAGTGATCATTTGGATTAAGTTGTCCTTGTCTAATAACTTCATCATTATAATTTGCAACTGATCCTCCTCTTGTATGGTAAATATCACCTTGATATGCTGTTCTTGAATACTCTACATAAAGTTCATCTGCTGATCCAAAAGGTGAAGGGATAACAACATCCACATTTTGTAATTCTGTTGGTAAGGTAGTAGGATTTACATTCTCAACACCAGCACCATCATATTTACGAATGAGAATAAAGCTATTCTTATTAATAAATCCATTTGCAAAGCCAAACACACAGCATTCTACTACATAATCAAAATCTGCAAATTCATCGCCTGCAACATAAGTAGGAATTTTACGAATATCAAGAGAATGTTCTGTTAAGATATAAGTATGACTGCCTATTGTATCTGCTACATCACTTGCACCATCCTGTTTAATAAACATAGTGTATTTAGTAGCATCTGTTCTTAATAAATTGATAGGTGGATTAGCAATTGGAGTAACACGATCTGATTCATGTCCACCTGCTACAGATGAACCTACTTTAGCAAGATAATCTGTTTTTTCATATACACCATAAACACGAGCAAGACCATGATAAGGTGGCAGTTCAATACCATTTAAGATATTGCCAAAGTCTGTACTTGGGATTTCAAGAGAAACTTTTCTAGCACCTAAAGATGGATGACCTGTAGTAATATCATCACTTGCACCATAATCAATAGCAGTGTAGAAAAGCATAGGCTCAACACCTGCCGAACCTTCATTACTATCACCACCAATGATATTATAGACATCATCTGTATTTGTATTAGTGTCAATAAAGAGATGATGTAAACCATTTAAGAAAGGATCACCTAAACCTGTGTTTGTATGGAAAGGAATATCCTGTCTACCAAATTTAGGTAGGTGCATAGGTGGAAATTCAAAATAATCTTGAGGCAATCCAGCACCTGTGAAAATGCCTGCTCCATCTTTATCTGTGATACCATCTTGATAATATTGACTTAAAAGCAAATCAGTAGATGTACTTGCACGGAAGGATTGCAATAAGAGATTATGTTGTTTAAAAGGTCTAAGGATTAAAGTTTTAGAATTTGGATCAGCAAAGATTTCATTATTGCGATCAATATCTGCACCACCAATAACACTGCCACCAAAAGTATTAAGATTACCTGTAGGACTAGGATCAGCATTTTTAGATGCTAAAGCATTCCATAATTGAATATGAGTATTGGCATCATATTTAACAAGGTCTGTTTCAAAAATAGTTTGAGTAGCATCAAGATCACTAATAGCATTTCTAAGATAAGCTGTGCTTTTATTTCTTAAAGAAACATTATGGATTTGATCAGGTGAACGAGCAAGACCACTGTGACCGGGTGCATATTGTAAAGTAGCATTAATTAAAAGTTTAGATGTAGAGTATGTGCCTTCACTAGCATAAATTTGAGATAAAGCATTATTTTCAAAAATAGTATGATAAGGCAAGACAATACATAAAGAAGGATCAATAGCAGTAGTACCATCAAAAGCATAAGTTCTTCTAGTTCTAATTTCTACTGTTAAAGTATTGCCATCTGCATCTTCTGTCCAATTAGAGAAAGCACCATTTAAACGAAGTAAGCGAATGGTAGAATTTGTATTTAAACCACTAGCATCAGTTTCACTAGAAGTTAAACCATCTTTTCCCATGCCTATAATTTGAAAAGATTGGTTGTTTTGTGTTTTAGGTGATCCGTAAACAATAGCAAATAATTCAGAACTAAAGCCTGTATTATCTTTACCATAATTTGTAAGAAGATCAGCTACTGATTCATTACCTAAAACTTTAATAGTACCATCAAGTAAACTTGCAAGATTTACACCTAAATCAATTTCATAATAATATTCAAGATTGACATCAGCACTATTAGAAATTCTTTTAATTTGAAGATCAGTTAAGACTGTTGAAATCCCTGTGACTTTTAAAGATGAATGTACAAGACCACCAAAGATTTCAATTTTAGATGGATAACCTGCAAAAGTTGAGAGTGCTGGCAAAAGAGTTTTTTTGGTGAAAGGATCTGTATATCCATTATCATTAATAAGATATAACTTTAAATCTTCCTCCGATTCAGTTAAGAAACGAACAGCTTTTTGATTATTCTTAAAACCTTTTCTTGCACCACTAATACCATCAAGACCACCTAAGTTTAAGAAAATGACTGCACCACTTGACCATGCTTGTTGAAAGTTGCTTGGTGATACTTCTACACTTGGCATAAAACCTGTTGGTCTTAAATCTGCACTAACTGTCCAATTGTCTGTTAAGCCACTATCAAAATATCCAACAGTAGTACCATCATCATTTAAAGCAGTATCTGGATCAATAATGATATTTACATTTTTCTCAACCACTGCACTATCTGACCATACTGTTCTAATACCATTTGGAGCATCTAAAATTTCAGTATATGGTCTTGTTGTATTAGGATTACCAATGACATCCACTTGAGCCAATGTAATACCTTTGCTATCACTACCTGTAGCACTTGATTTCCAAGCTGTTCTTAAATTATTTGTGATCAAGTCATTTACTGCATTTTGCAATAACTGTGAATAATCAAAGCCTGTTAAAGAAATGCTATTCATCAAATCTAAAATATCCTGTTCATGAATTTGATCTGCATATAAACCATCGGGTCTTGCATTATATAAACTCACTTGTGTAGATGCTAGATGAGATTTAGCTTCTGTACCTAATTGACCACGAACAATAACAACAGCACCTGTGCCTACATTCACACTAGAGATCAAAACAATCTCTTTATTGATGCCTGTGTTTAAAACTAGATAATCACCTACAGAAGTACCTTCATCTAAACCACTGCCTACAATAGAACTACCTAAATTTAAAGTAGTAGCAGATGATGTCAAACTTGCAGATAAAATAGCTTGTGTTAAGGTTTTAGGTGTAGATGATGATCTTAAAGATGCACCATTATGTGTAGGTGATGAACCATTAAGAACAGCAATATAAGAAGAAGTAGATCGTCTAAAGACAGCACAAATAGGAATAGCATAGGAATAATTATCTACTGATTCAAAATCAACAGATGATGCTTTCCAGCAGGATGGATCACCTTCGCTTGCCATATTAGTATATACTGCACTTGTCACAGGATTAATAGAATTACCTTGACCAAAAACAGATGGATCACCTAAGCCTTGTGGATAAGTGTCAATATCAATATTAGTTTCTACTCTTAAACGATATTGGATTTGAACTCGTTTAGTGGTTTCAAATCCTATGTCATTATCAATAAGATCATCTGTGATATTAGTACCACCAAATTGAGTGTTGCCATATTTATAGAAAGTAATAGCACTAGGTTTATAATCAGTAGACGGATTTGGACTAACTAAAGATCTCCAAACTTCTAAGAAAACAAAATCTACACGATTGCCTGTGGCAGGTGGTGCAGATAATTTAATGATGTTAGAGGTTTCACTATTCGTATTACAGCCACGAATACGAATAGGCATACCATTAACAATAGCATCAATAGAATTTAATCTGAACTGATTGCTATCTAAAGGATTACATTCAAAATCAATAGCACTAATAGGATCAGCAAGAAAACCACTGGGTGTAGTTTGTTTAATTGCATCGATTAAAGAATCATTGGCAAGCTGTCCAACAAAGTTTAATTCAGAATCCAAAGGTGGTTTACCTGATTGCCAAATGAGATGTGTAAATTTAGTGTTTTGATTATTGAGAACTCTACTGACTTCTGTTCCAAAATTATCAGCCATGTTAATTATCTCCTAGTAAAGTATTGCATATCCTAATAAGTGTATTTTATTTAATGAATTATTGATAAATGCTAGTCTTAGAGTAGTAGATGCACTCGGAAAACTCACAGGTGTCAAATAATTCGCCTCTGTATAAGATACACCGTCATCATTAGAAATATACACTTGAATATCACTAGGCTCTAAAATTTCATATGTCATTGTGCTTGGTACATTTACATTTACTGATTGCTCTTGACCATAGCTAACAATAGCAACCTTCCAATAGACAAGGAATTTATCTTTACTTGTAGTAGTGATTGTATCTGTGATAAGCACACCATAAGCATTAGTGTTTTCATTTTTAGGTAAAATAGCACAGTTATTATAATCACTACCTAACTGACATCTTGAATTTGAGATAATAAAAACAGCACCAGCATCAAAATCGGATTGCACAGGTAAAGATTTAAAGGTTATACCTGTGTAATCTGGATAAAGAGCAAGGAAGCTATCTTGAATATCGGATTGGATGGTAGGAATAGAATTAGCTAAAGAAACTTTAGTGGTTTCAGGTTCATCTAAAAGGTATTTACCATTCATATCTATGATTGTAGCTACACTAGATCTTTGGATGATTTTATCCTCTTTTCTGTTTACGATTATCATTTTTGTTTATATCCTTTCTTTATTAAGCATTATTGCTACGACTGACTTCACACCAATGCTCGCCATTATATATAAGGGTAAGGGTGTCTTGCACATTATTTAAAGTAAAAGGCGATGCTGATAATCTAATATTACCATTTTCTGTAATATTAACAATACGAGATTGATTTGCAGATTGAAGGATAAGAATCATACCTGTGACAAAACCATTAATAGCATTAATAGTATCTAAGTTATCTGAAGAGTCATTATTTTCTGTATCTATTTTGTGGTATCCTTTACTAACAGTGATTACACCACTAGAAATTGTTAAAGTAGAGTTTCCAAGAACTACCT
>Ga0194133_10005068_pt1 | contig 17031 bp, 15 predicted proteins | sample TA2KigOf40mmetaG_FD_155448 | JGI IMG/M metagenome (GOLD analysis project Ga0194133, IMG submission 155448) | Freshwater microbial communities from Lake Tanganyika, Tanzania - TA2015055 Kigoma Offshore 40m | ecosystem: Environmental > Aquatic > Freshwater > Lake | place: Tanzania: Lake... | reverse complement strand
TCTCCACTCGCCTCAAATTCAACAAAATCAAATAAAATTATCAATCCATAAACCAACCAACACCCCTTAAAATCCAAACTCATGAAAAAAGGCTTACAAATCCTTGTCATGCAAATGCTGATGATGCTGATGGTGGCATCTCAAGTTTTTGCTCAGGTTCCTGAGCGCTTCACCCACCAAGCGGTGATGCGTGGCGCCAGCGGACAATTGCTATCCAACCAAAGCATTGGCGTTCAAGTATCCGTTTTATCGGGTTCTGCAAGCGGTTCTGTTGTTTATATGGAAAGGCATACTGCAACCACCAACGCCAACGGCTTGATGAGCATTGAGATCGGTGGAGGGGTAGCTCAATCAGGTACTTTTGCCGGTATTAACTGGGGTAGCGCTGCCTTTTATTTGAAAGTTGAAGCCGATTTAGCAGGTGGTACCAGCTACGGTATTTCCAGCACATCCCAATTGTTAAGCGTTCCATTCGCTTTGTATGCCAAAAACCCTGGCCCTGCTGGCGCCCAAGGCCCTGCCGGCCCTGCCGGTCCTGCCGGTGCCCAAGGTCCTGCCGGTAACAACGGTGCTCCTGGCGCTGCCGGCGCCCAAGGCCCTGCTGGTGCCCAAGGCCCCGCTGGTGCCCAAGGCCCCGCTGGTCCTGCCGGTAACAACGGTGCTCCTGGCGCTGCCGGCGCCCAAGGCCCTGCCGGCGCCCAAGGCCCTGCTGGTCCTGCCGGCCCTGCTGGTCCTGCCGGCCCCGCTGGTCCTGCCGGTGGAGTAACAATTCCGTCGGGAACCCCTAACGGTCCTGCCTTATTGTTTGTGTGTAACGGCACTCTTCAATTTACCCCATGTACGGCCACTTTAACCACTACTGCTGTTTCTGGAATTACGGCCAGCGCAGCCACATCGGGTGGTAACATTACTAACGATGGTGGTGCTTCGGTTACCGCACGTGGTGTTGCTTACGGAACCTCAGCCAATCCTACAGTATCCGGAACGGTGACCAGCAACGGCACAGGAACGGGTGCTTTTACCTCCAGTATGACAGGATTAAGTTCTTCTACGGCCTATTTTGTTCGTGCTTATGCAACCAACAGCGCAGGTACAGCTTATGGTAATGAATTAACCTTCACCACGGCAGTACAACAAGTTGCCCCAACCGTGACTACCACCGCTATTACTTCCATTACCTCGTCTTCCGCAGCGAGTGGTGGTAATGTAACCAGCGATGGAAACGCTTCGGTTACCGCTCGTGGTGTTGCTTACGGTACGGCCGCTAACCCAACCACTGCCAATTCCACTGTTTCCGGCGGAACGGGTACAGGAGCCTTTACGAGCAACATTACCGGTCTTTCAGCAAGCACAACCTATAATGTTCGTGCCTATGCAACCAATTCAGTGGGAACCTCTTACGGTAGTAACGTGTCGTTTACAACTTCTGCGCCTCCCGCTACGCTTGCTTCGGTTTCCACTACTGCCGCTAGCTCAGTGACCTGTTCGACAGCAACATCGGGTGGTGACGTGACCAGCGACGGTGGGGCATCGGTAACAGCCCGAGGTGTGGCTTATGGCACTGTGGCTAATCCAACTACAGCGAATTCTACGGTCACCGCCGGAACGGGAACCGGATCTTTCACCAGCAACCTCACCGGCCTTAGCGCTAGCACAACGTACAACATGCGTGCTTTTGCAACCAACAGCGTTGGTACGGCCTATGGATCACAAGAATCCTTTAGCACTACAGCCTGCGGCTCACCCGGTATTACGGCATCATGCGTAGGCACTGGTACCAATGTTGTGACGACTATTCCTGTTTTGAGCAGCACTTGTAACGTGGGTGACACCATCGTAGTCCCTGTGACCATAACGATGGGATCAATTCCTACGGCTGCTATTTCACTGGCTATAGATTATGATAGTACGAAACTGCGTTGTATTTCGTCGGTGACCAGCCTAAACTCCGCTATTTCTGCTGGCTTCCTAAGTAATTGCGGTTTGTTTTCGAACTTGAATGCTAACCCACCTTATACCAGCAGCACAAGACGCCAATTCCGTGCGGCTTGGTTTAATCTTAATCCGGTCACAATCAACGGATTGTTGTTCAATGTAAGGTTTGTGGTTACCGCTCCCGGTAATACAGCCATCAAGTGGGATACGACAACCCCTGGTAATTGTGAATACGCTGACGAATTTGCGGACGTAATTCCAAGCACTCCATTCTGTAATGGAGGAGTAAATTGCCCATAAGCCAGGGTTTATAGATTCTGTGGCATAATTTAGAACCGCCTCCTTTCGGAGGCGGTTTTGTTTTATGGGGCCTATGGAGCGGGCTGGCTCTGATAAGGTAGTTTTAATATAGAATGGCGCATGGGCAGTCAAAAGCTGTATATTTGCGGTAGAAATGGAGGGGGCGTAAGCCCCCTTTTCTTTTGTTTAAATTTTGAAACCAGCCACTAACGATTTATTCCAAACAGGAATGTCACCAAAAGCGCAGGCGACAAGCAAAACAAGGGCTATAGACCGAATTCGGGATGTGGAAGAGATTGCTCTGCCTCAAACTCCGGAATTATTGACCGACTTGAAGAGTCAAGTAGTCGGGCACATCGAGCTCGCCTTGGAGGGGACCGCGCATTTTGTGGTTGGGATACAGTGGTCTCCCGATTCTCGAAGGCTTTCGGTTAAGGTTGACGGTGACCAGGGCGTCAATATTGATGCATGTGCAACCCTTAACCGCTCTCTGGGTAAACTGATTGATGAGCATGGTTGGCAGGGCCCGATAGTCCTGGAGGTTGGATCACCTGGCGCCGAAGCCCCGTTGGTTTTGAGCAGGCAGTATCCTCAGCATCTAGGTCGTCAATTGAAAATTACGCAGCGCAACGGAATTGTATTTACGGGTAGTTTGATGGAGGCAGATGCCTCAAAATTGGTATTGAAAGGAAAAGATGGCCTAGAAAGCACGATAAATTTTCCTGAAATCAAAGAAGCCAAGGTGGTTCTTTTTTAAAAATTGTTATACAAATATCTATTATACAAAAAAAGATTCCAACTCCACATTCAAAAACAAAATTCAAGAGCGCGCTATCCTCGCCCATTACCTATAATTCTTTATTTAAAAATACTTTTATTACCTTGTTATGGCTGTTAAAACCAAACCCCAACCCGTCAATCAAAATCAAGTTCTGATTACCTCTTTCTCTGAATTCAAAGAGTTTAGGAACATTGATCGTGCAACCATGATGAGAATTATGGAAGATGTTTTTCGAAGCATGGTGAAGCGCAAATTTGGAACAGACGAGAACTTTGATGTCATTTTGAATACCGAAAAGGGCGATCTTGAAATTTGGCGCAACAGGGAAATCGTTGAGAATGATTCGGAAGAATTGGGAATGCCGGATAAGATTTCTTTGGATGAAGCACAGTTAATAGAGCCTGATTTCGAGGTCGGTGAAGAGGTATCCGACGAAATAAAATTGGAAGATTTCGGTCGTCGTGCGGTACTTGCCGCAAGGCAGACTTTGGTACAACGCATCTTGGAATTAGAGAAAGACAACATTTACAAGAAATACAAGGATAGGGTTGGGGATATCATCACAGGGGAGGTCTATCAAATTTGGAAAAAGGAAATATTGGTCTTAGACGATGAGGGCAATGAGCTGATTTTACCCAAAAACGAACAAATACCCGCTGATTTTTACAAAAAAGGGGATTCCCTCAAGGCGGTAATTCTACGCGTAGAAATGCAGAACATTACCCCTCGAATTATTATTTCGCGGACCGATCCTGCTTTCTTGGCGAGATTAATGGAAATGGAGGTCCCGGAAATCTTTGACGGTTTGATTACTATCAAAAGTATTGTTAGGGAACCGGGCGAAAGGGCCAAAGTCGCGGTGGAAAGCTACGACGATCGAGTCGATCCGGTTGGGGCCTGCGTAGGCATGAAAGGTTCCAGAATCCACGGCATTGTCAGGGAGCTTCGCAACGAGAGCATCGATGTCATCAATTATACCAACAATCTGGAACTCTTTATCCAGCGTGCCATGAGTCCGGCAAGGGTGGTGAGCCTGGAGATTAACAAAGAAACCATGAAGGTCAATGTGTTCCTCAAACCGGATCAAGTTTCCTTAGCCATCGGCAAAGGAGGGCATAATATCCGATTGGCAGCAAAGCTCACGGGCTATGAAATTGACGTGTTCCGGGATGTCCAAGAAGACGATTCCGATGTTGATTTGGATGAATTTTCAGACGAAATTGAGGGATGGGTTCTTGACGAACTCAAGGCCTTGGGTTGCGATACCGCAAAGTCGGTCATCAAAATTGGGTTGGAAGAATTGGTACGACGCACGGAACTTGAAGAAGAAACGGCCGCCCAGGTTTTGGCAATCCTGAGATCTGAATTCGAATAAATCAAGCGTCCCCAGAACATTAAGCTCTATACCTTTTAACCAGACCCCAACAGAATGTCCGAAGGAACCGTCAGAGTCAAAAAAGCCGCAACAGAGTTCAATATCAGTGTTCAGCACTTGGTGGAGTATCTGGCATCCAAAGGATTTAGTGTCGAGTCGAATCCGAATGCCAAGATCTCGGACGAAATGTACCAGGCACTCCTGAGGGATTTTGGTCAGGACAAAAAGATCAAAGAACAAGCCGCTCAGATACATATTGGTAAAGCCGGGAAGGAGGATTTGGTGCTTGACAAGAAATCTGTTAGCCAGTCTCCTAAATCACGGGCTGAACAGAAGGAGGTTCTGATCAAAGGAATGGGAACCAACACAGCCACCACAACGGCCAAGCCCAAGAAGGCAGAACCGGGACTCTCCAAGTCCCCCAAAACTGAAACGGTAGTTCCCGGGCCGGTAAAGAACAAAGACCATATACCTACCCTAGAATCCGTGGTGGAGACCACGGCAGAGCCGGTATCAGGGCTCAGAGTAGTGGGTAAAATTGACTTGTCCACAGAGGCTACCAAAGGCCCAAAAAAATCAAAGAAAAAAAGCGAGTCGTCGGAGGCGGGAGCAACAACGCCCGGCCAGCAACCAATCCCCAATAATCAGTCCCAAGACGAGGGTGCTGAGCCAGCAGTAAAAACCAAGGGAGCCAAATCTACCCCTGCCAAAAAAGAAAATCCAACAGCAGAGATGGAATTTGCGCTTTTGGAAGAGACTGAATCGGAAGGCGAAAAGAAAGAAACTCCGGAGGAATTGGTGCGCGCAGTGGCTGATCGATTGCAAGGAACCACCGTCTTAGGAAAAATAGATGTCAGTCAATTCCAAAAACGTAAGCCGGTTGCTTCTTCAGCGACGGACCAGGTGGGCAAAAGAAAACGTAAAAGAGTTGACGGTAGTACGCCAGAACCCGGAGCTGCGGCAGACCCCAACCAAAAACCCAGCGTCAGCGGTGTAGGCTCGGTTTCGGCAAGGCCGCCCCGAGGTCGCGTTGGTGATCAAGCTGGCCGCCTAGGATCTGCAGGCACTGGTTCTGGCCCTAAAGCTGAACCTACCGAAAAGGAAATTCAAGATCAAATCAAGGCTACTTTGGCCCGTCTCCAAGGCGGGAAGGGAACAGGCAGTCGTGCCAAATTCAAAAAGCAGTTGCGCCGTCTTGAAGGCGAAGAAGCTGCGAACACGGATTCTTCGCAGCAGACAAGCGATGGCAAGACCAAATTGCAACTTACGGAATTTATTACCACGGGGGAATTGGCAGGTTTGATGGATGTTGCTGTAGGAGAAGTCATTATGAAATGCTTCGCCTTGGGCATTGTGGTGACTATAAACCAGCGATTGGATGCAGAAACTATTGTTATCGTAGCCGATGAATTTGGCTTTGACGTAAGCTTCATTTCAGCGGCGGACGATGAGCCCATGTTGGAAGAGCCTAGCGATTCGAACAACATGAAGCCCAGAGCCCCGATAGTTACCATCATGGGTCACGTCGATCACGGTAAGACGTCACTTTTGGATTATATCCGAAATGCTAACGTGATAGCCGGTGAGGCCGGGGGGATTACCCAGCATATCGGAGCATACGAAGTGGCTTTATCCGATGATAAGCATATCACCTTCCTTGATACACCGGGTCACGAAGCCTTTACGGCCATGCGTGCTCGCGGTGCGAAGGTGACGGACATCGTTGTGATTGTGATCGCGGCAGATGACCAGGTCATGCCTCAAACCAAGGAAGCCATTAGTCACGCACAGGCGGCCGGTGTTCCCATGATTTTTGCGATCAATAAAATTGATCGACCCGAAGCCAATGCGGAGAAAATCCGTGAGCAATTGTCCGCAATGAATATTTTGGTCGAAAGTTGGGGAGGTAAGTACCAGGACCAGGAAATCTCGGCCAAAAAAGGCTTGAATGTGGATTTGCTATTGGAGAAAATACTATTGGAAGCCGAAGTATTGGAGTTAACAGCCGATCCGGACAAGCGCGCCGTTGGTACGGTCATCGAAGCGTCGTTGGACAAAGGTCGAGGTGTAGTGGCCACTGTCTTGATCGAGTCAGGGACTTTGCGTTCCGGTGATCCCATTTTGGCAGGGGCACATTTTGGCCGCGTGAAAGTCCTTCAAAATGAAAGGGGACAGAAAATCAGTCAGGTAGGCCCAGCGCAACCGGTGCAGGTCTTAGGTTTTGCCACCGCGCCAACGTCAGGAGAGCGTTTTTACGTAACGGAAAGCGAATCTGCCGCAAGAGAAATTGGCACGAAGCGTCAACAACTCATGCGCGAACAAGGAATGCGTACCCGCAAACACATTACATTGGACGAAATTGGCCGCCGTCTGGCCATTGGAAACTTCAAGGAATTGAACCTCATCGTCAAAGGGGATGTGGACGGATCGGTGGAGGCCTTGAGCGATTCGTTGTTGCAGCTGTCCACCAAGCAGATCCAAGTGAATGTTATTCATAAAGGCGTTGGTCAAATCACGGAGACCGACGTGATGTTGGCTTCTGCTTCAGATGCCATCATCGTGGGCTTCCAGGTGAGACCGCTTGCCTCGGTTCGACGTCTTGCTGAGCAAGAAGAAATTGATATTCGAACCTATTCCATCATTTACGACGCAATCAACGAAATCAAGAGCGCGATGGAAGGTATGCTAGCCCCCACCGTGGAAGAGAAGGTGGTAGCCAATGTCGAAATCCGCGAAGTCTTCAAGATTACCAAGGTGGGCACGGTAGCAGGCTGCATGGTCTTGGATGGTAAAATCAACCGGAATACCAAGGTCCGCGTGCTCAGAGATGGTGTCGTAATTTATACCGGGGAATTGGCCTCGCTCAAGCGCTTCAAAGAGGACGTCAAAGAGGTGGCCACGGGCTACGAATGCGGGCTTAACATCCAGAATTTCAACGACATCAAAGTTGGTGACTTGATTGAGGGATATGATCGTGTAGAGGTTAAAGCTAAGTTATAATGAGAGAACCGGGACCCTCTTTTTGGGTGGAAACCGGGGCTGCGATTTTGGGAATTTGGGGGGTTTGGGATTTGGGCAGTGGCCTTCGACGCGGTTATCTCAGCGGCCTAGCAAGTACCCTCCTTTATATCTTCTTGTGCGCAGTCAACGGAATCTATGCAGATGCTTTAATCAATGCTTGGTACAGCATCATGGGGGTTGTGGGCTGGTTCTCGTGGAAGCAAAGGCAAGCGGAATCCCAAACTCATCTTGTTCAAGCCATGACTAGTCAGGGCTTGGTTTTGGGATTAGGCTTAGGCATATTGGCCTGGTTCTTCTTTTGGTTTGTACTGAAAAACTATACGGACAGTTCGGTGGTGTTATGGGACACGACTACTTCGGCCTTGGCCATTACCGCGATGCTCTGGATGGCGGCAGGATACCGATGGAATTGGCCTTTGTGGTTGATTATCAATCTAATGTCGGTAGGCCTCTACCTACACAAAGGAATGACACCCACCGCGCTACAATACTGCGTATTTGCGGGATTGGCCGTAAGGGGCTGGTGGAAATGGACCCGCCAGCCCGTTTCTTGAACGACACACCAAGGCCAAGGTTTATTTTCTTAATAAAATATAGACCGAGGTGGTTATAAAGTCTCTAACATAAGGTAACGCCCGAATGATGCCAAATTGTTTGCGCGTTTTCAAGCCAAACTTGTAGGCGTAAATAGGGTTGATTAAGTAATGGACTTCCCGGTGGACAGGCATCGAGCAGGCCTTGGCAACGCGATGCATCCGTTGAATGCCGATTCCGCAATCGTAGATGGAAAGCAATTCATCGCGAGTTTCAGAACTTTGACCGGTGATTCGAATCATTGCATCGTAGGCAGAGCGCGGTAACAGATGTATCCATGGAAATTTCTGTAACCAGCCATCGGCTATTTGTTGGTGCCCCCCAAACGGCATGGTCCAAGGTGGCCAACCAATAAAGAGTAAACCATTATTCTTCAGGAACTTTTGCATTTGCCTCAAGGCCCTTGGCTGATCCGGTAAGTGCTCAATAACGTCCTTGAGGACAATCAAATCAAAACGCCCTGTAAACTCCTTTTCGATATCGGGGTTGTAGATATCCTCAGCTCGGAGGTCCATTTGGCCAGTCAGGGTGTGTGTAGACATCCTTTGCCGACCAAATTCGATTTTGGTTTGGTTCAGGTCAATACCGGTGCCCCGGCATCCTGCCTCCACAAAGGGAAGCAAATTCCCCCCTTCGCCACAACCCAATTCCAAAACCTCCAAGCCTACCCAGCCTTTTCGCGAAGGGTCGATGGTCTGCAGTCCCTCCAAGCAAAAAGGCATGATGCTATTGCGGGCATTGCGCGCCAGGAATTCTAGGTAAAATTCATGATCGTGATGGAAATCGTAAGGCATGATGCTAAACTGTAAATACCGAATCCGAAAATGCTACAAAGAGAGGCCAACTAAGAAAACCTGAATCGATTGGAAAAGTAGATAAACTCCGCAAATTCCGAACACAATCCCTGTACAAAGGTGTATTCTCCTCATAATGAGCGGTGTAAGCCATTGCTTGACCCGATGAGCCGCCAATGAAATGCCTGTCTCCGTTATCAAAATACTCAAAATAATACCCCCAAAAAAGTTCAAACTTTGGTAATAAGTATACTCCAAAACTTGAGACGTGTAGGTTATGATGGCCAACCACGAAATCCAATTGGTCGGATTAAAAAAATTAAGGCTAAATCCCATTCCAAGGTAGAGCCAAGAGGTTTTGCGACCAGAGCTTTGATAGGCTGCCTTGGATTTTCGGAGAATGTTGTTAAGAGCAATTCCTAGTAATAATAAGCCGCCAATGATATGGGCCGAAAGACGAAAATTTATATCAGTTGGCATCAGGTTTACGACGCCAGAAAAGGTGATCAGCAAGAGGAAAATATCTGCGACCACGACCCCCAAGATGAGCATAAAACCTACCAAACGCCCGTGTTCAATACTGTTCTGAATGACCGAAAACATAACGGGCCCAAGGCTAAAGCAAAAGGGGATGCCCACCAGGAGACCTTCCAAAACGGTATGGAGGTAAAACCAGCGCTCACCCATGCCGCAGCGATTGAAAGAAGGAGGTCATCAAGCTGCCGCATTCCTCATGCAGAAGCCCCATGGACCAGGCTGTTTTGGGGTGCAAGAGCGAACCGTGAAGGGTAAAGCCCCGCTTGGGGTCCGAGGCCCCGGCCACAACCCTCCCTATTTGGCTCCAAAACAAAGCCCCAGCACACATCACGCAGGGCTCAAGGGTCACATAGAGGGTGCATTCGTTGAGGTATTTGGAGCTGAGTTGGTGGGTGGCGGCGGTGATCGCTTCCATTTCGGCATGAGCCGTGGGGTCGTTGAGTTGCTCACAACGGTTATGACCCCGCCCGATTATTTTGCCTCCGTGGACAATGACCGCCCCGACCGGAATTTCGCCCATGCGGTAGGCTTGCCGTGCCAAGCGTAAGGCTTGTTCCATGTAATATTCGTCGCCTTCGGAACCGAGCATTTTCAAAGATAGGCTTGAGCCCTGCCCTCAGCGAAGCGCTAAGGGCGCGAAAGTTCTATTTTTGTGGGCTATTCTCCTTATTTATGCTACGAACTCACCGCTGCGATGAATTGAACCTGGCCCATACGGACCAAAGCGTAACCCTCTGCGGATGGGTGAGCAAGATCAGGGACAAAGGGGGCTTGATCTGGGTGGATTTGAGGGATCGCTATGGGCTCACCCAATTGGTTGCCGAAGAAGGCCAGACAGCGCAGGACATTTTGGAGATCATGCGATCCTTGGGTCGGGAATTTGTGGTGCGTACCAGTGGTCTGGTGGTGGAGCGTCATAACAAAAACCCCAACCTCCGCACCGGTGAAATTGAAATCCGTGTACATACCCTCGAGATTCTCAACGCGTCTGCTTTACCTCCTTTTTTGATTGAAGACGAAACCGATGGCGGAGAAGATTTGCGCATGCAGTTTCGTTATCTGGATATCCGGCGCAATCCGGTGCGGTCCAAACTGGAATTGCGTCACCGCATGGCCCAAGAGGTGCGTAAATACCTTGATAGCCAGTCGTTTATTGAAGTAGAAACCCCCGTTTTGATCAAAACAACCCCCGAAGGGGCCCGTGATTTTGTAGTCCCATCGCGGATGCATCCCGGACAGTTTTACGCTTTACCCCAATCGCCCCAAACCTTCAAACAACTTTTGATGGTTGGGGGTCTGGATCGGTATTTTCAGATCGTCAAATGTTTTCGTGACGAAGATTTACGGGCCGATCGTCAACCCGAATTCACCCAGATCGATTGTGAAATGTCTTTTGTTGAGCGTTCGGATATTTTGGCCATGTTCGAAGGCCTTTTTCGCCATTTGTTTTTGCAGGTTAAAGGCTTGGATATCGGCGAAATTCCGGTGATGACCTATGCCGATGCCATGCTACTCTACGGTAACGACAAACCGGATTTGCGTTGGACCGCTCCTCTGTTGACCCTCAAAGGGGGTCAGGCTTATGGGGCCGTTCCTGGGGTTGGTTTGGGGGTAGAGGGGGTAGGTTTTGGCGTTTTCGAGGAGGCCGAAGCGGTGATTGCCGTTCCGGTGCCTGGGGGTGCCTCATGGACCCGCAAGGAATTGGATGCCTTAACCGACTGGGTCAAAAGACCACAAATTGGTATGAAAGGAATGGTATGGGTGCGCTGCGAAAACGCCGACGGGACGTACCGTTCGTCGGTGGACAAATTTTATGGAGCAGCGTATTTGAAGGATTGGATGACAGGGGCGGGCCTGGGGTCTGGGGATTTGATGTTGGTCTTGGCGGGTCCCGAGGCATTGACGCGCAAAGCTGCCGCGGAACTACGACTTGAAATAGGGCAGAGATTGGGACTGCGATCGCCTGATTTGTTCAAAGCCTTGTGGGTGGTGGATTTTCCTTTGTTGGATTGGGACGACGAAAGTGGGCGATGGGTCGCGATGCACCACCCCTTTACATCACCTTTGCCCGAAGACATGGGTTTGATGCAAAACGAGCCGGGCAAGGTGCGAGCCAATGCCTACGATATGGTGTTGAACGGCACAGAAATTGGTGGAGGCTCTATTCGTATACATGATAAAGGCCTGCAGGCTAGGTTGTTCGAACTCCTTGGTTTTGAGGCCGATGACGCCCAAGCCAAGTTCGGTTTTTTGCTCAAAGCTTTTGAATACGGTGCGCCACCCCATGGGGGCATTGCTTTTGGTTTCGACCGGCTCTGCGCTTTGTTTGGAGGTCAGGAAAGTATCCGGGATTTTATTGCCTTCCCCAAAAACAATGCCGGTCGTGATGTGATGATTGATGCCCCATCAGGTATCGACCCCATTCAGCGCAAAGAGCTGGGGCTTCCGTAAAAAGCGCGCACTCGCTCGAGGTCATCGGGATTATCCACCCCCGATGGCAGAGGCTCGAGCAGTCGGAGCATGTGGATCGCGATTCCGTGGTGCAAAAAGCGTAATTGCTCGAGTTTTTCGGATTCTTCGGAAGGAGCCGGCTGTAGGTGTGTAAATTCCAAAAGCCGGGCAGGTCGATAGGCATAGAGGCCTGCATGCAGGAATCGCTCGGCGGGTCGGTCGGAATCCGAGCGTTGAACCGGAATGGCTGCTCGCGAAAAATAGAGGGCACGGTCTTGGGCGTCCAGGACCACCTTGACCCGGTCCGGGTTGTGGGCACTTTCGTTTTCGGGCCATGGGCAACAAGCCGAAGCCACCTGAACCGCAGGGTCTTGGAACAATGCTACCAGGCTATCCAAAGCCGAGGCCGGGACCAGGGGCTCATCACCCTGAACGTTGACCACAACATCGTATTGGTTCCTTAGGGAAAGGGATTGCAAGGCTTCGGCCAGGCGATCGCTGCCGCTGCAGTGATCGGGGGAAGAAAGAATCGCCGAACCCCCGTGGTATTGGACGGCCTCCAGAATTTCCGTGGAATCCGTAACAACGATAACCTCATCGAAACATGAAGCACGCCGAACCGCCTCCAGGGTGCGAACAATCAGGGGCTTGCCCCCTAAGTCGGCGAGCATTTTGCGGGGGAGTCGGGAAGACTCCAAACGCGCAGGGATGAGGGCGATTGCGTTCATCGGGATTTAGAAGGGAGATTGGAGATCCATGAACATCCGGGTATGCAGCAGCCCCACCTCCATAAAGGGTTCGTGGTAGGCCTGGTAACCCAACCTTTGGTAGAAACCTACGGCTTGAGGCCGGGCATGCAAAAAAACAAGGCGGGCTTTGTCTTGATCACGAAGCCAATTCTGGGAATGAAGGACCAATGCACGGCCCAATCCGAGGCCTTGGTAGCTGGGTTTAACGGCCACTTGGCGCATTTGGTAGGCTTCTTCAATGCAATAGGGTTCGGGGAGAACCGACGCGGTGGAAGCAGGCCTTAGGACCAAACAGGCCAAGACCTCGCCTTCTTCGCTAAATCCCGCCCAGTGCACCGAGTCTTGTTCGTAGTCCAAGTCGGTCAAGTTAAAATGCAAACCCAGAGGCTCCCGTAACATATCGTAACGAAGAGCTACGGTGAGAGCATAGGCGGCACTCCCCCAGACCACCTTTTGGAAATTAAGTTTTCGACCCATCTTCGTGGACGGTCACCATGGTGCGCGTAGGGAAGGCAAAATCAGTTTCATGCTCATCCACAATGCGATAAATCTCGAAATTCACGACTTCTCTCACCCGAAGGTATTCGTCATAATCCGGCGTTTTGACCAAATAAATGACTTGAAGATCAAGAGAACTTTCGCCATATCCAAAAAAAGTCACGGTAGGATTTTCTTCAATCAAGGGATTGGCTTCCAGAATTTCCCGTATAGACCGAATAATCGCTTGGAGGGTTTCGGGTTTAGTTTGGTAAACGAGGCCTAACTTGAAGGCCGCCCTGCGATGAGTACTTTCGGTGATGTTGTTCAGGGGCTCGGTGACCAAGGCCTTGTTGGGAACAGTAACATAGCTTTTATCTAGGGTCCTCATGCGGGTTGAACGAAAGCCTACATGTTCAACGGTTCCGGTAATCCCTTTGAATTCAATGGTATCGCCCACCGTAAAGGGTTTGTCGAGGAAGATGGTGAAGGACCCCAATAAGTTGGCAAGACTCTCCTGCGCAGCCAATGCCACAGCAAGTCCGCCTATCCCCAAACCGCCCACCAAAGCCGCGATATTAGCTTGAAATACAATACCGATGACAAAGAGAAATGCTGATAAAACAACAGCGACCTTGATGCCGTCCTTGATGTACGGGACCCATTGCGCTCTGGCGGGATCGCTACTAATTTCGCTTTTATCCTGCCATACGATCGCAACAAAATCTGCAATTCTTAACAATATTTTAGATACAGTCCAAACCAAACCCAATTGCAAGAGAATATCCAAATAAAATGCAATACGGTAGGGCTTCCCAAACCATTGAAAATGCGCGGGAATGCTCAGAATGCTGAGAGCGATAAACAAAGCCAACAGCACCAACAAACGCCTCAAGTTTTGGCCCGTAAGGTCATGAAATTGTTTACGTTTCTTAAGGTTTCTTTCGCTAAAGGCTCTGTAAAACAACCAGTTCAGCGAGTTAGCCAGGGGCCTGCGCAGTAGAATTGTCCCCAAAACCAAACCCAAGGCCATGAGCCATTGGAAATAGGTTTGGCCGGCCCAGGACTGCGAATGAAGGAATGTAATCATGATTTAGTGTTCAGGGTTTGAAAGAGGGCATGAGTTGATCCAGTGCTTTGGCATAAGCACGAACGCACAAACCATTTGTTCCGCTTGCTGAAGAAAGGACCTGATCCGCGGGCATGCACGACCTAACGGCTTCGCGGACGATAGTCGCTACATCTTTGAAAATTGCCCGTGCATTCACCGGAATATTTTCTTGCATAAGGTAACAAAAGACTCTCGCCATTCCGCAATTCGCCACAAAATCAGGAATCAAAGCGATACGGTTATCCACAGCCTTGGAAATGGGGCCCATGAAAATTTCAGGGTCGGCAAAAGGTACGTTTGCCCCGGAGGAAATAAGCTCTAATCCATTATTCATTAACGAATTAATTTGATCAAGGGTTACCAAGCGTGAAGCGGCTGCTGGGACAAAGACATCGGCTTTTTGTTGCCAAAATTGCGCTTCCATGGATTGACGCGGTTCAACGCCTTTTTGATCAGGGTTCAGGGCGTTCCCTAAACGGCCTTGAAGCATGCTCAGGCATTGGGCCAAATCCATAGGCTCACCGCTTTGGGCTAACCAACCGTAATCCCGGTCCAAAATGCCCTGTATCCGCATCCCGGCATAACACAAATAATATGCAGTAGTTGCAGCGACGTTTCCCCAACCTTGGATCAATACTTTGCGACCCTCGAAGGCCGAGTGACCTTGCAGAATCCAAGAGCCCTCGCTGTCCGCGGGGAGCACTGCGCCTGCTCGGTGGGCATAATAGGAAAGAATAGACTCCGCCACCCCCCAACCGGTGATTAAATCCGCCACGGTATAGGTCCCTTGGGGGGCCAGAGGATGCAATGGGCTTAATTCTCGATCATGGACTGGTAGGCTTACCCCCTCCCTGAGTTGGGCAATACGCATTTCGCGTAGCGAACGTCCAAAATGACCCTGAACAACGCCTTGTTGGGGGTGTTGGAGGTCGTTAGCCAGGGTATAGGGAATAACCTCGTGAATCTCGTCCACGTTCAAATCTCCTCCGGTGCCGTAATAATTTTTGAGCAGCGGGTCAAGGGCTTTGTACCAACGCCTCAAGACTTCTTCTTTGCGGGGGTCGGATGGGTCAAAGTCGATTCCTGATTTGGCCCCGCCAATGGCCGGCCCCGAAACGGTAAATTTGATTTCCATGGTTTTGGCCAAGGACTCTACTTCTCGCCGATCCAAACCACGGCGCATCCGTGTTCCACCACCGGCCGCACCACCCCGAAGGGAATTCAGTACAGCCCAGCCGCGTGCCCCAGTTGGAGCATCGTTCCATTCAAAAACAATTTCAGGAGCTTGCCGCTCAAAGGCCTGAATCCTTTCAATAACTTGACTATCAGACATAAAGAATACCCGGCGCTAAAGAGCCGGGATGCTCAAAGATAGTTCAATTAGTTTTTGCGAAGTAAATGATTTTCCAGCTCCAGGATGCGGGGAAAAAGCCCGGTGGTTTCCTTGGCCTCGTGCAGCATCCAGCTTTCACGAAAGGCCAACAAGTTGGCCCACAGATGGTGCCCTGTATTCTGGGTGTCCCCTGCCTTCAAGCTCTTGGATACAGCTTCGGAAGGGGTTTTATACACCTCTGGAAATCGAGATAACAAATGTTCAAGTAAATCCACCAGGGCGATAATTTCTCCATCGTCGGTGAGGGATTTGTTTTCCAAAATTTTGAGCGCATCCTGGGTGGAAACCTGGGCCGAACATGCTTCGTGGAGTTCGATGGCGTAAGGGAACAACTCTTCTTCTTCCAAAAGAAAATGGCAGGAAATTTCTGCGCAGAGGGTTTCGAATTCGTCCCTCAGGAGGCCAAGTTGAGGGTGGTCGGGAGGATAACCCTTGCTTTCCCAATGTTTCCACTGTTCACGAACAGGACCAATGTAGGCACCCAAAAGCCGTACATGGTCAGCCCTCAGGGCCTGAACGATCGCGACACAGGATTCCCGCTGATCAACCCGGGATGAGGGTCTGGAATCGGTTGGGGCATGAGGATCCGCCGTGGGAATCAAGAAACTAAGCAAAGTATGGGGGTTCCAGGCGACATGGTTGGCGACTTCGCCCACCGTGATGCAATCATGGACCGCAGCAGGGGGAACTCCCAAGCGCTCCAGCTCGACTCCTACGGTTGGGAACACCTTGAGGATATCGCAAATGCTGGTTTGAGGCTCCCAGGAGGGGACAAAGGGGTAGCGAGGCGTCATGAGCGGCAAACGGTCTTCTATAATGACCAAAGTCTGCCCAAAAGGTTTTGGGAATCCCAACAAAAAGATAGCCTTACCTTTGCCACTTCCCTATGGAAAGCTCCTCATCTTCTCCCGCCCCTCCCTCTCCTAACCTTTCCTCTCCAGTTTCGGTATGGCATGTTTGGGAAAGCGGCCAAGGCCCGAATGTGGTGATCCTGCACGGCGTATTTGGTTCAGGGGATAATTGGCTGACCTTGGCCCGGCGATTGGAGCACCGTTACAGGGTTTTTCTTCCCGATCAGCGCAATCATGGCAAATCCTTTCATTCGGATGATTTTGGTTATGATTTGTTGGCCGAGGATTTGAGGCAGTGGATGGATCGGATGGGCCTGGACAAGATTCACCTCGTTGGCCATTCCATGGGCGGCAAGGCGGCCATGCGCTTTGCGGCGCTGTATCCAACTCGACTTTTTTCCCTGACGATCGTGGACATTGCCCCCAAGGCCTATACCATGGATCATCACGCCAAAATGCTCGCCGCGATGCAAAACCTGGACCTGTCGGCTTGTCAAAGCCGAGGAGATTTGGATGCAGCCTTGAGGCACGATATCCCCGAACTTTCCACCAGAATGTTTGTGCTCAAGAACATAGAGCGCGATGAGCAAGGACGTTTTCGATGGAGAATTGCCTTGGGCCCGCTCAGCCTATCCTTGTCTTCCATCGGCAGTGCACTTCCA
>Ga0194133_10005066_pt1 | contig 17034 bp, 12 predicted proteins | sample TA2KigOf40mmetaG_FD_155448 | JGI IMG/M metagenome (GOLD analysis project Ga0194133, IMG submission 155448) | Freshwater microbial communities from Lake Tanganyika, Tanzania - TA2015055 Kigoma Offshore 40m | ecosystem: Environmental > Aquatic > Freshwater > Lake | place: Tanzania: Lake... | reverse complement strand
TTTTTCTCGGGTTTTCAAAAAACAAATTCCCACCTGGCAAAGCTGCTGCAACCCTTCTGAATAATTGCTTGACGTTGTAACCAGCTTTGGCAGAGGTTTCGATGAACATGACATTTAATTCTTTGGCCTTGCGTTCACCTTCTTCTGCGAAAGACCAAACGAGAAAAATATTTATCTCTCCTTGACTTTTTCAGTTAAAAATCTGAGTCTCTCTAAGGTCAATGTTTAATATAGAAACAGCCATACCGGGTGCCCTTAAAAATCAACACAGTCAAATTTCATTGCTTATACCTGGTGAAACCTGTCTCTTGTCGCTTAAATCGGTCTTATTTCCAACAAGCATAATAATGACATCACTTCCTCGCTCTGTTCTCACGTCATCGATCCATTTGGAGGTCTGTTAAAAAGTTTTGATTAGGGAACGAGGCTCTTTTTTCATTGTATTTCGTTTGAAATTTACTTATAAGTAAACCAAATAGACTTTTCCTCACCTGATGGAAAGAATTGGCATTCGTAATGTCATACACTACAACGGCGACAGTAGAATCTCGAATGTAGGAGGGAATTAGGGACCTAAATCGCTCTTGACCTGCCGTATCCCAAAGCTGCAGCCTTACAGTTCGGTCCTCCAAGTACATTGTTTTGGATAAAAAGTCAATACCGATGGTGGCCTAGTTTGGATTAATGGGAATTAATGGCATGTTTTCGTGCATTTTAAGTAATGAAGTACCTGGTACGTATTGTCAAACGAGTCGTACATAAACCTTGTGATGAGTGAAGTCTTTCCAACCGATTGCTCGCCGAGGAAGACAAGCTTGAATTTTCTCAAAGGATTATTGAACGAATCTCCGGACGTGGCCATTGTGGCACAAAATCGGATGAACAAATCAAGGTTAGAGGCTTTTCATAGGAACAACTTTTTTAGTCTAGTTTTTTTTTCACTTTCTACAAAACTCTAGGCTCAAACTCACCACAAATGAACTCACGTCTTCTACGATATGGGCCACTAAATGACTAATCGCAGGTTTAAGATACTGTATTTAATAATGTTTGAGTCAGTCACTTGGCGCATGCACATGCATTGATGAAAAAAGTGAAAATGTAAACACACACTCGTAATCGTTTGACGGTGGCTTTTTAGGTGTGGGTGGTTGTGATCCGCCTTGGTTCAGGTTGGGCCAATCCTTGCGCGGTGCGCCACGCAGCAGCTGCGATTGTTTATCTTTTCATCTCTCAACCTCGATTGTCATATAGAGTTCTGTGGAGCAATGCCATCGCTTTCTATGACTAACCACTTCTCCGGCTCCAGGGTGCAGCCAAAGAGATCACACGTACTTAACTGTGACTGTTTGAGAGAAGGTTGATAAGAATGTTTAGCGCGAGATCCCTCCGAGAATTGAGAAAAACAGAGTGTTACCTCTGGCTATGTTGTTATCAAATGGCGTTGACCGCCTGCAACAAGGAAACCGGTGGTGTCCTGATGCACCTCTAGAGTGATGGTGGCGGAAGGGCGCACTTCAACTGGGGTTTCGGCGACGTCTGGCACTAAAGCGTAGTAGAACTCTACTTATGATTTTTCTGAAGACCCTTCAGAGAGGAGGTTCTGGTTGACCCTGGGTGGGTTCCCTAACAGTGAACTCAGGTAAATTCCTTTAGATGATCTTATGATCTTTCGCCCAATTCAAATTCATCAATATAGGTTCATCCAAATCCAATGGAAGTTTGCCCAACGTACTTTTTTGCCCAATACCAGTTTGCTTAATCAAGTTTGCCTAACGTCCGGTTTTCCCAACTTTTTCGCTCAATTGTCAGTTCGCCCAACATAATAAACTAACCAGCCTGACCTGACCTAACCTAACCTAACCAAACCTAACCTAATCTAACCTAACCTAACCAAACCTAACCTAACCTAACCTAACCTAACCAAACCAAACCAAACCAAACCAAACCTAACCTAACCTAACCTAACCTAACCTAACACAACCTAACATAACATAACATAACTTAACCTAATCTAACCTAACCTAACCTAACTTAACCTGACTTAACCTAACCTAACCTTATCTAATCCAACCCGACCTAACCTAACCTAATCTAATCTAACCTAACCTAGCCTAGCCTAACATAACCTAACCTAACCTAGCCTAACTTAACCTAATCTAACTTAACCTAACCTATACTAACAAGCCCCCCTTAACCTCCCCCCCAAACTAACCAAAAAAGAACTGTCATTGTCTTTGACATTTAGCTAATTTAGCTAACCTAACCTAATCTGACCTGACCTAACCTAACCTAACCTACCTAACCTAACCTAACCTAACCTAACCTAACCTGACCTAACCTGACCTAACCTGACCTAACCTAACCTAACCTAACCTAACCTATCTTAACCTAACCTAACTTAACCTAACCTAACCTAACCTAACCTACCCTAACCTAACCCAACCTAACCTAATCTAACCTAACCTAACCTAACACAACCTAACCTAACATAACATAACATAACTTAACCTAATCTAACCTAAACTAACTTAAACTGACTTAACCTAACCTAACCATACCTAACGTGCACAAAATGAAAGGTTGCGTTGAAAATTTATCAGAAATGGTCATTTTTTCAAGATTTTTAAATGATAAGCTTTAGTTTTATTTCTTTTTTAAGTGTGTCTAATATTTTATCAATTTCATCGGAACTTTGTAAAATTTCCATTTTTATGTCATTTATTTAATTAATATGTCTATTAGTAAGTAAGCAGAGCATCATCAGCTGAAATGTGATCTTCAAAGGGTCACAGCTTTTTCTGCCCACTCTATATTTATCATCTGTCTGTGGTGACCCTGTGACGAGCGTTATTGGGTACACATTAGGGCTGCAGTCTCAATGCATTTTCTGGTGCGGACAACCCAGCCCGATGCACAACTGCAAGTTGGAAGGTCGTGCCCTCGATGGTATCCTGTTCGGGTATAAAGTTAAATTTTGATCCGTCAGTTGACTGCGACTCTTCAAACGTTATAGATCACGACCAGCCTCTAGCCGTCAGTTTTGGGTCATGGAAGGGAGCGTTGTCACGGTTGGAAATAGGGCCACCTTGCCTTCCATATTTATGGAAAACGAGTATGAAAGAAACTCGTCGGGTAATCTTGAAAAAAGCTGTCCCATCCAAATACTGATTGACCCGTCTTTTTTCACAGGCCAATCGCACCTGCGCCTCCGTAATCCCAAGAGTAATGACCGGGCCCGGACCAAATTGAACTCCCACGAGGATTCGGCGAACAGCACTTTTATAAGTATACGGTCCACTCCTTCGTACGGGACACCCGGAACATCCAGGTTGGTAGACAAAAAAAGGGCCTTTTATCATTAGACCAAAGTATTTGAGATCTCTTGAAACAACAGGAACTTTTCTGACTTTGAGAGTCCAGATTCGGGATTTCACGGGGCCCGCGATCGGTATGTGAATGATGACCTTGCCAAGCAAAAAGGTGTCCCAGGAAATGAAAATTTGGACGGGTCTTACGTATCGCACCACGTGTCAGACGTTTCCGGTGTCGGGGTCTCTTTGAGAAGCTCTCCCTTTGAACAAGCGAGGGTAATTGCTCTAAAGATCTCTTTGCTTTTCGTGGCGTCAGTTTTTTCTACAGATTAAAGCCTCCCTGAGAGAGCTTCAGAGCCGTTGGCGTCACCACCAGCGAAGGGCTGCCATCCACGGCCTCAAGGATTCGGTGAGTGACTTTTGGCACTGGATGTCTGATCTGGATACTACAAAAGAAGTCATGCCAATTATTGTCACGGCCATTATTATTGCTTCCTGCGTTGTCACTTTTATGCTTTTGAGCTCTGGACTGGTGAGAGCTTGACTAAAGCCATAATTTTAAGCTCCCCAAATGTGCCATTTTTTCCTCAGAGACATAACCTTGAGATGGCTAAAGTCCCAGCCGGAGCCAATGGAAAATATGACAGCATTGCTTTTGGAAACAAAAAGTTGAAAGAGCGTTACCGTCACGAAAACCGTGTGCTTCCGAGTACTTGACCCCCGAGAGAACATTTAAAAAAAGAGCACGTTGTAACAATGGTCCATTTTGTGTTCCAGGCACCATACAAGATGAGAATGGGGATCTTCTTGGAGGCAAGAAAGCTTCTATACAGGTTCACCCTAGAGGTCTCATTACTGCCCATCAGGATTTTCACTCTCACATTCTTATAGTTTGCCCACGATATTAAGATGAAGCTTGAATCACAACCCCCTCGTCCAGAACCCAGCCCAATTGTGTTTGAAACGCCTCAGGTATAAATATGTTTTTAATCACCTTTTAGTATTTTGTTCGATTTTTTTTCTCTAGCTTGAAGGTGACGAAGAGGAAAGTAAAGGATCTCGAGCTCTCAAGGAGGCTCTAGCTCAAAACCAAGGTGACCAAGTTCTCGAGGAATTGTCTTCCAAGGTTGCAGCTAAGGTGGCAAACATGGTAAAAATCTATTTCTTTATAAAATAAGACCTTTTATTGTCCTCAATTTTTTTCATCTGCTCTCATCAGATATCTGGGAGCGGAGACCCCGAGAAAGACAAGCTGCTTCAAAAGCTGAGCAAATTTGGCCACTTTACCACAACGAAAGTCAATATGAAAGAGCAAGATCCCTTACCTGGTAATTTTATTATGTTTTATGGGTTATACCTTTATTGTAAAAAAATTGTAACCTCATAAAAATATGTTTCAGAAACCAAAGAAAGTTTGAGCGCCGATAAAAACCAGGTGACAAGTAAACTATCAAGGTAGTAATAAGAAAAGTCATGCTTAAATGGAACTTAGGTGAAAGAGGCAAGACTTGCTGACCAGACAGTAGAGAAAGTGAAAAAAATCAAAAAAGTTCAGAGCCAAACTCCCAACGAGGCGCCTTTCAGGATTCACAGAGAACTTCCGATGACCTCCAAAACTGATAAAAAAGTAGAGGATGATCCTTTTCGAGGCAAATCTAATTCTAAGGTTGAATCGTCCCCCCCTGATAAAAAAGAGGTCGAATTGAATGTTGAACCTGTCAAGAAAGTATCGTGCAAGCATGAGAAATCTGCGTCTAATTGAGACACCGAGAGTTTTGACTAATCATACTTTTGATAAGTGATTTTATGTTTTAACTTTTAATCAAATGAAAGCAGGGCTGTCGATTATTTATATTTATAGTTTTAAAGCGAGCGTTTAAATAAAGATTTTGATGTTGATTACAACAGTTTCTAATAAACGTGGGGAGTAAAAATGATCCGTTGTAGTTTTAGGGTACTTAAGATAAAGAACCACATCTAGAGATTGTCTTAACTCTGCGTTGTTCCACATCAGAAGTGAAAAACCATTGAAAGCTATTTTTTATTAAATTTAATCTTTTTTCGTTTGTGATTTACTTGTTGACAATCGTGTGTAGGCAGGCTACACTTGCTGCAATCGTTACAATGTACCCAGGTTTGCTTCACACAACGTCTGCACAAGTCACAATGTTTATATTCTCCACCATTTTTTCCTGTGCATTTGCCACACTTCAAGCAATGGATGTTGGAACACGAAACCCAGATGTTACAATCGGAACAAAATTTGTACCCATCGATTCCAGCCAAGCTCAAGGTCGATAAAGGAATTGTGGTGAACAGTCTAACGGGTGAGCCTTGCTTTCGTCCTCCAAGTCGACCATCCTTGTATCCAGAGTTGTCAGCATATAATACTTGATAGTCTGACATTTTAATATCTTGGATGACAGAAGATATCTATTTTGATATTTGCTGTATTATTTAAAATGTTTCATTATATGTTTATCAAAAAAAAGGAAACGACCTTGTGCTCAAAGAAGTACGGAAAAACCCAGATGAGATGAACATTTACATCAGTAACATTTCTCGTTGAAAAAAAGTCCTCTTTTATTCTTTCAAATGTGTTTGCAACGAGCTCATACCTTCCTCCAAAAGGAGGGTCGGTAACAACCAACAAATCTGAAATGACGAATTCAATTATCTGTACATTTATTACAGCAATTAAGGTAAGCACCACCTGTTGATGAAGCTTGCAAAAAGTTTAAGTACGTCTCTTTGGATTTGAAAAAGAAGTGGTTGAACATATTGTAGTGGCAAAACTCGTTATTAGGGAAGAACTGAGACAACCTTTCATCAAAGTCCATCAAAATACTTTCACATTTCTTCAACTGATTTTTAATCGCCTCGTGAATAGTTGGTGTGCCTAGACACAGTACTGAGCAAAACCCACGTTTTTTGATAATATCTAGAAACACAGAAATTGTTTCTGGGCTGAAGAAAAACTGTGCCTCTTTTTTTGAAGAGCGCTTGGCTTGTAGAATTCTGAAAAAACAACAACTTCTGAACTGATTTTCTTCAAATATCGACTCATTTGAAAAAGTTGAAGCCACAGTTTTATGTTTCACAGACAAACAAAAAGTTATAAAAATAAAGTACTAACCAAAAATGGAAATATTTTACCTGGAAGGTACGGAAAGGTCATTTCTACTAAGATCTAAGAAATGTAAAAAATTGTTTCGTTAAAACATTGTTATTTGCAAGATTTTTGAGGAATGTTTTCATACTTTTTCTCAACTCATGAGATTTGTGTGACCTCAGATTGGAAAGGTTGGATTCCATCAATTCATTGCAATTTTGGCAGTAAATGAAGAGATCGTTGCTCGTGGCTATCAATTCGTCGTGTGATTTGAAACTTGCACCTAAATTTTTCGATGAAACTTCAACCTTCACGTTTTTATTCAATTCTTCTTGCCACATAAAAAAATTACAATCCTTTTTGTCTCTGAATGCACTGCAAGCAAAGAAAGCTCGATTAGAGTTGTGTCGTTTGAATAAAACTGATGGACCATGTGGACAACACGGTGATGGATTTATGTTATCGATAATAACACTTATTCCTGTATTGGTTTCGAAATTCTTTTGACTTTTCCTTTTCATTTTGATTCAAAGTTCAGGTGCCTTAATTTCAATTCGACCAAAATTTACGATTTTCTTGAACCATGTGGAGCAAAATGTAAACAAAAATTCTTTAATTCATAGGTTTCAAATCGATTTGATTGAATATGTGACGTCACAAAATCAGCTGCCAATTGGTTGTTTGTTAATCACGGCAACAAAATTTTCAAGAAGTGGAAAAACAAACAATTTTCTTTTATCAACATTCAGATTTCCTTGTAAATTGAAACATGGAGAGAAGAAAATAGTGAACAAAGAAAAAGATATTTTTAGTTTTTATTTGAAAGTTATTTTACAAGAATTCAAACATGTAAGAAAAGCTTTTGCTCAGTGGTTACGTTTGACAAAATCTTTGTCTGAATTAGAGTCTTTTTACTGCGTTGAAGCAATAATGAAAAGCCCTGATAATCTTTGTTAAATTTTAATCTTTTTTATATTCCTTTTGATCTTCAATACCTTTCTTTCTAATTGAAAAAGGGAGTTGAAGAAGTTGTCCGAGGAGTCACTTACGCGACAACCAGAAGAAGTTTTTGACATCTTATGCAAACTTGGTGAAGGAAGTTATGGATCAGTATTTAAAGCATTGCACAAAGAGTCGAAGCAAATTTTGGCTATCAAGCAGGTACCATTGTCATCGAATTTTGAGGCTCAAAATGAAATATGCCCCCAAAAATCCATATGGATTGTGTTATAAGTTGTAATCCATTAGGTTCCGGTCGACACAGATCTTCAAGACATTATAAAGGAAATTTCGATCATGCAACAGTGCGACTCGCCATATGTTGTCAAGTACTATGGATCTTATTTCAAGAATACAGACCTTTGGGTATGAATCTGACATAGTAGAGCATGACAAAAAAGTAAGCTATTAAGTAATGTACCAACTTGTTTAGATTGTCATGGAATATTGCGGTGCAGGGTCTGTCTTGGATATCATGAAACTTAGAGGAATACATCATGGATTACCAAAGGGAGAAGTTAAAACCCTCACAGAGGATGAAATAGCAACTGTTCTGGCTGACACTCTCAAAGGTACTTTTTTCAATTTTGTTAAAGTAGTCTCATTCTTTAAGCGGTCACTTGATTGACAAACCTTAATCATTTTGACTTATATGGCGTTCAAAACTTTTTTTTGGTACAGGCCTTGAGTATCTGCATTTAAGAAAAAAAATTCACAGAGACATCAAAGCTGGAAACATATTATTAAACTCTGAAGGGCATGCTAAATTAGCCGACTTTGGAGTTGCTGGTCAGCTTACTGTAAGTGCAGTTATTACTTCTATCATTGAGACCTCGAGCGGTTCTAGTAATCTCTCTCTTTTACAGGATACGATGGCAAAGCGCAATACTGTGATAGGGACGCCATTTTGGATGGCACCGGAAGTTATACAGGAGATAGGATATGACTGTGTTGCAGATATTTGGTAGGTATTCAAAACATGAATTATCCGGCTAACCTCGTTTACAATTCAGCGAGTTTACAATCTTTTATCGAAATGTAACTTAGTTTTTATCAACAGGAGCTTAGGAATAACCGCTCTCGAAATGGCCGAGGGAAAGGCACCATACGGTGAGATTCATCCGATGAGGGCCATTTTTATGATCCCAACTAAGCCCCCACCTTCATTTAGCGACCCAGACAAGTGGAGTTCACAGTTAATAGACTTTGTATCAAGGTAAAACTGCAATACTTTTTATCACCTATTTCTTCTTTTACAGTTGAATTTTACACTTATCCGTCTTCATTTTTTAGGTGTTTAGTAAAAAATCCGCTTGAACGTGCCTCTGCCTCCGAGCTTTTAAATATGGAGTTTATCAAAAGAGCAAAACCATCAGAGACTTTAAGAGACATGATAGCTGAGGCACAGTCGATTAAAGAAGAATTGCAATCGAGAAAGCTATCGGTGGGATATATTTTCCTCCTTTCTGTTTTTTAGTTTTTTAATCTTTAAAGGGGTACTTTTTAGACTTCTGATGATAGTGGCACTCTTCTATCCGGCGATTATGGTACCCTGGTACATGGGACTACTGACTTTTCAGACTCTGGCACTATGATCCAGCACGCAACTTTAGTAGCAGAAAAGCAAATAAACGACATAGAGTCAAATATGGGGACCATGGTCATAAACGATGGTTCTGACGAAGACACAATGAAACGTCTGTGACTTTAATTAATTTTTGTGATCTTATTTTGGGTCTTAATTATTCATTCCATTATTAAAGGACATAATACGTCTTCTGGAGAGTACCGTCCTGCCTATATGGATCATTTCGAAAAAAAGTCCCCCTCTATTCAGTCGAAGCCAACGGAATCTAATTCGACTCAGCCTTCAACTCCACTTCAACAGTCAGGACCCCCTGCACCTTCCACACCGACCGCTGATCAAAATGAAGTCTTTAAAAAGCAGTTTATACAAGTAATCCTTTTTTCATCATAAGAGATACTCTTTTTGTTGCAAACAATTATCACTGAAACCATATAATAAAGCTACCCCCCAATATTTTGATATAATTTTAACCAATGTTCAGATTGCTGGAGGACACACAGGGTCTGGGAGCATAGAGAATGGATCAAAATTTCAAAGGTGTATCGGTGAAGGAGACCTCGAAATAGTAAGTGTGTTTGAATTCAAGGTTACTCGGAACAAATGTATTCACTGATGTAAAACTTTTAATTTTACAGTTGAAATTTTTAAGCGTTGAAGAGCTTGTGAAAAAAATGTCAAACCTTGATCAAGAAATGGAGCGTGACATTGACGATCTGCGACGACGATATCATGCAAAAAGACAGCCCATCCTTGATGCCATGGATCAAAAGAAAAAGCGTCAACAAAACTTTTAGTTTGATAAATATTTTATCTGTTAGATTAAAATATTTAGTAAGCCCTTGGACGATTTGAAATTGAATTGAAAGCCAGTTTATAACAAGGACTAAGTAATTTTTTTAAAATAACAAAAAATGCCCAAGATTATTGATTAAACCTTTTTAAACAGCTTTAAAGAAAACAGAAAACCTCACTAATTCATAAAATACCATGGAAGAGTCAATCTGATTAAATCAGTACAACCATTTATTTCTCATGTAACATAAAAGGTGCTATTAGACCCTGATGAGAATTTTCAAATTATTGTATGATGAAATGTGAAATTTTGTCACTGTATATTTTTCACATTGTATTTATTAACATATTCAACAATTTTGTCTGACTTGTGAAGTTTTTTCTCTTAACTTTCGAAGGCTTCTTATTGAAAAAGCAAACTAATTGAAACATTTTTAATGTCTGCATCATGAAAGTTTGTGATAGGTTTTAGTGATAAAGATAAGCCTTTTGCCAAAAAATTCTCCGTTTTGATAAAAGAACAATCATTAGTTTTTCTAAAACCGCCTTTTGAAAATGAAGAAAATTATTCAAAAATAGTTTTATTCTGTATATGGTAGTGCATGACATCACATACAAAATATAGGTTTATACATATTTTTTTAGTTTTTCTTAATTTTTCAAAATGTGGAATTCTATTCTTCCACATGATGATCACTTATTTATTCACATTTATCATAAAAATCAAGTGACTCTAAGGCAAAACCTAGTTGACCCTGCCAATTAAACAAGAATATAACCAATAATAAGCTGTTTCTTGATGGAACAGAAGCCCCATTAATGGGAAGAGCACAGATCAGAGATGTAGCAAAACAAGGGCTTGAGCATCAATAAATGAGGTATGGGCTTGAGGTTGAGTAGAATAGTTATTTGATTACTCGGACTGGGTCAGGTCAGCCTTAGGCTTATTTTGGAAATTTCAATGAATATACGGTAAAAAAATTATCCAGGGTTGAGCCAGAAAAAATTTGGGTCGAATCTGGGTTGGCCCCTTATTTATTGCAGGAGAGAAGAGTGGGTTAAGGCCCACCTTTGTTATACTTTATAAACCAAATGCTGTTTTTGTGATTAAGGTTTCTTTCGAGAGAGGTTTGGCGCTATTTTTTTTAAATTTGCGATGTTGAAATTTTTTATTCTTTGATTGCTATGGAAACAAAAATGAAAACAAAACAAACAAACTTTTGTAAGGCGTAAAGTGCTTGAAAGTGACAATTATAAAAAATGCCTTTTAAACAATGATTGCTTAATCAATTTTTTGGCTTATAGTTATTAAGAAAGGTCCAAATGGAAGGGACCCTGACAAAATGGACAAATGTTGTCAACGGTGAGCTGATCCACATAGATTTTTATATCTACTATCACAGTATAAAAATCTGTCTTTATGCTAACATTAACTGGTTTCGTTTTGTTTTATAGGGTGGCAGCCTCGATGGTTTGTCTTGGATGGAAGTGCAGGATTATTCTCTTATTACATAAGCCAAGCTAGATCTTTGACCGGGGAACGAAGGGGATGTGTGCGTTTGAATGGAGCTGTTGTTGGAATCGACCAAGAAGTAAAAGGATTTTAGAAAATTTGAAGGAATAAAGATTTGTTCAAAGTGGCTTTAGATTACTTTAAAACTGGGAATGTTTAATTTGCTTTTACAAAGCTTTAAAGCTTCAATTATCAGATTTAATGGTTCCACCCAAACTATTCAAAGATAAAATTATTTTAACTTTAGGGTCTCATAAAGGGATTCTTGAAAGAAAAGTCCGAAAATTAATGACTCTTCCAAATAAATCTATTCAGAGGCATTGTTAAAACCAGCCTAACAAATATTTTTTTCCTTAAGATAAATTAGAAAAAATTACTGATTGTACTTAAACAATAATTTTTTTATTATTCTGAAAATAGAGCAATACTGAAAGATTATCTTATCCACATTTTGGAAATTTTGTACCTTTCTATACAAAAATCCTGTTATCTCTTTTTTCAGGTTGACACTACTTTTACGATCACAGTCGATGGGAAGACTTTTCACTTCCAAGCTTCAAATTCAATAGAAAGAGAACGCTGGATTAGGGCTTTAGAAGAAACAATCGAATTTCACAAAAAAGCTAGGAGAAGAAAAGCTAGGTAGATTTGGTTTATTTCAAAAGCTCAAATTATCATTAGGAATCGATCGACCCAGTAATTGTGCGCTTAGTTGAATATAGAAAAACTGAGGAATTTTTCTGTTGTCTAGGTTTCGAACCACCCAAAGGAAATAATAATTTGATACAATCCCTCTCAATTTATTTTCAATTTTGATATAAAAAACAATCAAATTATTTTTTTGCTGTCTTTCAAAGGGCATCAACTATTTCAAATGAATCAAAGCTGTCTGAGTTTAACCAGAAATTGTCAGAGAGTGATCGCTACCTTCAGATTTTACTCAACCAAATTGAGGAGCTTCGAATTAAGTCCAACAATCCAGATTTAGAAGAAGAGGACAGGATAAAATATGAAGAAATTTCGAAAAAGGCCATAGATTCTGCTGAATCCTTTAAACATGCTATTGTCTTGTTGCAGGTATTAACAATCAACATTCAGTTTTGTGTTTTAAAAGAAACAAGACTGTATGGGTTGAATATTGGAAAAGTATTCCAACTATTTTTCAAATAAATATTGATATTTTAGATAGCTAAAAACACAGCATTGCCATCGCCAAGGAGCCACAAACCTAGAATGGCAAGCACAACTCAAACGGAGACTTTAGCTCCTCTCATCAGTGAAGGTACAAAAATATTTGTTAATTCTTATCAGATGCAAAATGTATTTTCTAAGCCGAGTTTTGACGTTCTTTCTAGACTCACGTTCAGCTCACAGTTCTGAGAAAGATCAGAGTGTGGAGGTAGATTTGAATCAAATTTGTAAAAATAGTTCGTTGCACTTTTCATAACAATTTTTTTTTAGTTTTTGACCGACTCTTTAGGCGAAAGCCCAATCTTAGATAAAAGTTTGTGTGCAAAAAGTTTGATCAAAAATCAAGAAATTCCTGGGTTATCGTATTCAAGGTAAAATTTCAAAATTTATTTAAAGCACATCAATTTTCTTTTCATGCGAAATGTTTGTCATAGAATAGCAAGGAGGTGTTACATGCTTTACAGTGTTTTTTATCACCCCAGCCCTTAAAAGATCCTTATCAAAATTTGTACTCTTTATTCTACGAAAGTGAGCTACAAATTTATTGAAAACAAGAAATGTGACAAGTTATTATTGTTTGATTGGGATTTTTTTTCAAAGGCTCGACATTTTTCTTGTGTAATTATGGCATATATTTCCAGCTCTGAAGATGAGGACTTTTTTGATGCTGAGGATGAGTATTCCATCATAGAAGAAGGGGACATTGAAACTGAAAGCCTGGAAGACCAAAGACTTTCCACTTCACCTACCCTTGGCCTTGAATCAGTTTTGAAAACTGACCCAATTTTCAAAGATGATTCTGACAATTTATCTGAGGGTAAAGTACTATTTATTATATCAAGAATAACTAAATTGTATCAGATTAAAGTCACAAGATTCTTGATCATTTAAATTAAGCAGTGTAGATTTAACCCTTATATGTATTACTTATTTGTACTAACTTTTAATTTTAATAACATTTTTCCAGACATAAACTATGATCTGTTGTATGAAGAGGATGAAGTAGACTCTGAAAACGTTGACATGAAAAAGCATGGGTCTGTGATAACACATCTTTTATCTCAGGTAATTTCCAACATGGACTATTTTCAAGCCATTTTTTGACTCTTATTTCAACAGGTTCGAATTGGAATGGACTTGACAAAGATAGTTCTTCCTACTTTCATTCTCGAACGAAGGTCTCTCTTAGAAATGTATTCAGACTTTTTTGCACATCCGGATCTGTTTGTAGAAATAGTTGACGGCAAGAGTCCGGAGGATCGCATGATCCGTGCACTAAAATGGTATTTATCATCTTTTCACGCTGGTAAGTAATTCTCATCTTATTCTTTGAATGATTTTAGTGCTTAGTTTTTATGGTTTTATTTGCAGGTCGTAAATCGTCTATTGCTAAAAAGCCTTACAATCCAATAATTGGTGAAACATTTCGCTGTCGTTGGAAAGTTCCTTCGGCAACGGAGACAACAACGGCTGAAAGTGATCCACCCGATCTACCGACATTTTGGTGAATGATTATCTAAATCTGCTTAAAAGACAATTATTTTTAACTCATCCTGATTCTGTTAAAGGGATACAACTGTGGAAGCTAGCCCTGATGATTTAATTTTTGTTGCTGAACAAGTAATTCATTTTAGAGAAAATATCTAAATATTATCGAGGATCAATGAAAGAAAATTATTTCTTCTAGGTTTCTCATCATCCACCAATATCTGCCTTCTATGCAGAACATGTCAAAAAAAGAATTTGTGTCAATGCACATATCTATACGAAATCCAGTTTTCTTGGGATGTCTGTAAGTTGGACTTTATAGACTACGTAAATATTTTTTTGTCCTCGAGGATTTTTGCCAAGCACAGGCTTAATGAATTGATGGGGATTGCATGGGATCCCAAGAAACTGGCTTGTTGTAAAGGGAAAGGGATTCTGACAAGTTACATCGAATTTTGAACTGATTTTTTATATAAATGATTTTAGGTTGCCGTACATAACGTAGGGCAAGGATCTGTCACGCTCCTTGATTTGGATGAGGAATATACTGCCACATTTCCTAGTGCCTTTGGCCGAAGCATATTGGTGAGCAATGAATGGTTCATTGAATTGTTAAAAAAAGACAGAAGTGACATGGAAATTTTTCAGACTGTTCCCTGGATTGAACTTGGTGGGAAGGTTGTGATTCAATGTCCCAAAACTGGGTATTCAGCCACAGTTGAATTCAAATGCAAACCATTTTTTAGCTCTGACCTGCATAAGGTTTGCTTTTTTTGTCAAATTATTTTGTGATATTTTTCTTTCGACAAATGAAATTGGTCATTTAGATCACCGCTGAGGTTTTTTCTCCGGGGTCTAACAAACCAATACTTACAGTTGAGGGAGAATGGAATGGTAAAATGATGGCCAAGTATGCCACAGGTCGAAATGAGGTCTTCATTGATGTGACCAAGACCCCGACTCACCCAAAAATTTGCAGGGACATAAATCAACAAAACCCTTACGAGTCAAGGTTCAAATTTTTTTTTCAATTTCGGTACCTTTCGATTAAAACCTTATACTTTATTTCAGACGTCTTTGGCGCAAAGTTACCCGAGGCTTGAAATTTGGAGACATCGATGCTGCCACGAAAGCAAAATATATTTTAGAAAAGAGACAAAGAGATGAGGCTGCTATAAGAAAATCTTCTGGAATTTGTTGGAAACCAAATTTATTTTTTCAAGTTGGTGATGGTTGGTATTTTTCAAACCCATTGACGTCCAGAAGTGCCAATGCAATGGCATAAAATATGCATATTTGTTCAAGCTCATTAAATGACAATTTATTGTGATCAGTACTTCTAAAAATGACGGCTATGAGTGTTTTGAAATTAAACTTCAGATCCTGAATATAAATTAAAGTCTTGAAGGCAATGAATTTATTTTTGGGGCATCTAAGCTTTTAATTGAATTTTGGATCATTAAAGTCGAAAAGAACTAAAAAGAGATTGAAGAAATGAAAAATTATTTAACAATATTTTTTCTTATATGTATGATTAAATAGTATATTTAATGAGTCAGCTAAGAACGGATCATTTTTATTTTTTGTATAAAAATCCTTTGATGAAAGCAGCATTTTTTGCATGACAAAAATCGTCACAATAATAAATACTGTCTTTCTACATGATTTGAAACCATGTGAAAATCGAAATTATAAGCTCCTAATGAGGTTTTTTGGTTGTTGAATTTTGCTTTAAGTATAATATTCAATAATTTCTACCTAAGATGAATGGAATTTACTTGGCCCAAGTAGCGCGTTCGATGCTGCGGGCGTTGTGAGCGTAGGGGTGACGGGACGGACGGAAGCGGCATGCGCGGCCGAAGATAAGCGAAAAATCCCAGTTAGAGACCTTCCCAATCAAGAAAAGAATCAATACTGAACTGTTTATTAATGAGAAGGCTTTATATACACAAAATGAGGTGGAGATTGGATCGAGAAATATCGGACCTCTTGGAAGAGGGTAGAAATCGGCGGGAAATAAATGTGGGAGTTAAAGTAACGGCGGCCTGTTTAGGTGAACTTGCAACGGAAGGGGAAAAGGAAGCTAAACAACAGCAGCCTATTTGAAACGAGTTTGAGCTTGAAATGCGACAAATATCATAGAGCAAAAAATGGGGTAAAAGAGCGTGTACTACGATACAATTTGCCACTTTAGTGCTGGGAAACAATTCCTGACCGGATTCCAAAAATGCTAAAACTACTTTTAACATTTTATTTGGAAAACCTCAAGAAAAATATTAACTTCAACAGATATTTTGCCTATATGCAATTCTGAAGCCACGATCCTGACCCTCATTCGAAGGTCCGGATTTGAAATGGATGATGAATGGATGGGAATGACCTAAAGATAAGATTCCAAATAAATTTTTTTTTGCATAATTTAAAATTCTTTTTGACATGTACTTGTAATGGCCACACTTGATGCTGGTTGATCTGCTGCAACTCTGTCATTCAATGCTTTGCCACAGAACCTATCAAATGTCATAGTACCTTCTCCAACACTTTGACTGGATCCCTTTTTCAACATGAAACATACATGGTAGTCACAAATATGACATTATCATAATCTTTACCTTGGGAATGATGATATAGTCCAGGGAACAAAATGCCTCTCCCCTACATAAGGACTTTTCTGTACAATCTTGGGTTTGGTCAAGTGCCCAATCATAAAGACCTGAGGTGACTTGTCCAGAGGAAAACAAACCATCACCTGAAATTGAATTACAGCAACTGAGGTTTGAAGCTAGAGAGTTGAAATTTTGCATATAAATTTGCAAATCAATTGCAAAAATTTTTGAAAGTTTGTCTGAGATATGAGGTTTGAATCATATTATTAACAGTGAACTTTTTCGAGCATTTTTTAAGGTGGCCTTAGGAAGACCCTCATATCTCAGCTCCCAGACCAAATTTCAAAAATTTCTTTTTTTGCAAGGGTTTAAGCTGTCTGCATGCAAAATTATTTTTGTAATTGAACAACATAAGGTGTCTGAAATATTAG
>Ga0194133_10005065_pt1 | contig 17038 bp, 10 predicted proteins | sample TA2KigOf40mmetaG_FD_155448 | JGI IMG/M metagenome (GOLD analysis project Ga0194133, IMG submission 155448) | Freshwater microbial communities from Lake Tanganyika, Tanzania - TA2015055 Kigoma Offshore 40m | ecosystem: Environmental > Aquatic > Freshwater > Lake | place: Tanzania: Lake... | reverse complement strand
TGTTTCATGTGACTTATCATTTTATGAAAAATCAAATGATGATTTATACTGATATTGAATGATGCACCGGATGTCCCACATAAAATCTTTTCTTACAATTCCAGTTTTTTCCCTCCCAGTTTCAAAAAAATAAGTGAAAACTGAAACAAAGCATTTTCCTTCAAGATTCAGCAATAACCTTTGCAGAAAAAGTATTTTTTTTGCATTGAATGTATGTTTTTCAAGTTTTTTTTCCATTAAAATATCTTCAAAAGTAAAAATGGCGCAAATTGATGGCGTCGCTTTTCTCCCGGGTAAAATTTTTTTTTGGCGCGCGCGCCACGGATCGGATCCTAAATTTAGGCGCAACCCTGAACAGAGGGAACCTGATATAGTTACCGCCTTTTCATTTAACAATAAAATCAAAAAGTCTGAATCGTTAAGAAAGGGAACTTTGACCAAAAAAAGCAATTTTTATTTTTAAAAAATTAATTGATCATTTTACTCTTAAGTTTTCAATTTTCAAAAAAGGTTTTTTTTACTGATCATTCATTTACTGATCAAAAAGATAATATAAAGCTATAACAATTGTAATCTTGGAAAATGGTGTCTTTGATTTCATTTTATCAAAAATAACATTAACTGCACATTGCCATGGCATCAAGCTGGCAATCTGAGGGTCCAGGGTTCAAATCCCAGCCTGAGTTGCCAAAGAGCTTATTAATTCCCAGCCAAAAGAAGTGTGCCTTTAATGAAAAAAAAGGGGTACTAGAGGTGGAACGGGCCAAGATATTTGTGGCCCGAACCGATACCGGGTCATTCAAGCCTAGGCCAGGCACTAAGAGAGGCTCGGACCTAAACCGAGCCATGATATTTTGACCCGAGCTTTTACTAGTTTGTTTGTTTATGTAGTAAAATTTTCATCAGCTGACCCGACCCGAGGCTCGGACCTTGGCCCGTTCCACCTCTAGGGGGTACTATAAAAGATTAAAAAATTTCTAAAAATATCGAATGCAAATTAACGTTATAAATTAAGTATACAGGTATTTTTGGTCGGGGGGAAAATACCTTGAATGGGATAGATCTAGTCATCTTAAATGCTTAAGCCGACCTGGGAATCATTGAACTTAAATATCTCAGCTCCTAGACGAAAATTAAAAAATTCTTGGCAAGTGATTATTCTATCCAATGCACTAATTATTTTCTTTCTAGCATCAAAACTCAGGTAGAAGATATAAGTGACATCCGTACATCCATAATGGAGTCTGAACCCTGTATAAAAATACAAAACTCCGAACGCTCGTTGCACTCTCTCGCAGAAATAAGATTAATTTTTCTATCAAAAATCTTCATTTTTGTGTAAATGAACAACTTTAGCAATTTTCTATCCCGAGCGAAGCGAGGGAGGAGTTTAGAAATTTTGTATAGGGATCTGTTTAAGAATGCTTGACACCCCATATGCATCTGTCTGTCACCTCATTCTCCCCTCCACACTAGTGAAGCTAGAAACCTAAAAATTGGAATTAATAATCCTTACATAGATGGCTCCAAAGTTACTGATCAGATTTTTTATATTTTGCCTAGAAGCTGAAATATTAAAGTTCAAAGTTTTATATTTATGGCTTCAATAGGTTCCATAATTTTAAAGCTAGTTAGTAAAGCTAGCTAAATTGGTGAGGTCTTCTTTGTGTAATTTTGGAGTGTTATATTGCCACTAGGCAAAAACCTTATAAAAGAGGTTTTTAAAAAAAGCTTGAAAATAGCAAGGCAGCAGTTGGAAAACAAAAATAAATGGTGCAATTCCATGAAAATCAATTTGCAAGCGTTCCAAAACTTGAATACTACATTTTTTCAGTTATATGATTATAATTTAGACCTTAAACTTGAATTGGACTCTTTCAAAAAACTTATCAATTCCCTAAAAAAATTTGAAGACTGAAAAACTTAGTTTCAAGTAAATTTTACTGAATTTAAGCAATAAACTTTTTTTCCTTTTCTTTGATTAGACTACTTGGGTCTTAATATGATTTGAAAAATGATGAAATATTGGTTAAAGAACTCAGTCTAGTCAAATGAAAAAACATGGTGAGTCCAAGATTCTGGAATTGAATGGTTGTAAAAGTTTTAAGTTCAAGAGTTTTAATTAATGCAATGTAATGATCCAGGCTTGTCTGATTTTCTCTCAAAAATTTCTAGAAATAAATAAATAAAGTGGTGCTTGATAGTGAAACCTAAACAATTTAAACATCCCTGTATTCCCTGTATAGACAAATGGTCATGGCACCGGATTCCCACTGCAGCAGCGCAGGTTATCCCCACAAACACATATATAGAGGGAGAAAGGTCATAAAAATCAATTATGAGTTTACATATTGGTTTACCAACAGCTGACCCACGTAGGCCGCACGGATTCAGCTGTTGGTAAACCCAAGCTCACTACTGAGCAAATTTTTCCTGTAGCGTATGCAGGGAGGTGCAGTTTATATATGTAGTGTCTATATGGTTACCCCAAAAACCCTAAAACACCTTATGACATAACATTCAATTTCCAAATTCAACTAAATTAATGTAAGTCAAACTTAACAAACTTTGTGTCTAGCATAATTCTTTTACATCAAAAAGGTGGTGGCAAACTTTCCTTATTTTAAATCTAAATTTCAAAAGTCAAAATTTACCAGTTATTTGTAATTATTAATTCAATGGAAAATTAACTCAGAGACAATATATTATGGTCTTAAACTAAATAAGCAAACCAAAAACTCAGTTCATAAAATTCTCACCAAACCTCCAAAACTTTTCCCAAATTATCCCTCAAACCCCATGTAGTAAAAACTATTTTCAATGTTAAGATCATTATTCTTTTTAAAAGACCAACAACTGCTTTTATCACCAGTGTGTTTTTCAACATAATTAACATAGAATTTCAAAGTTCTTTACTATTTTTAAAGTCTGATAATTAGATTCCAAGCTCAATGAAATGTGAATTTTGTATCAGTGCTAGATAGAGATGGGCTCTGACCTGACCCAACACAAGCATATGCTTTTGATCTGCATAAATGGCTGACCTGTCCTTGTCCTGGGAATTTTTTTGACCAAAAGGGAAAAAATTTAAATATTTGGGATTTTTGGGGAAAACTTTCCAGATTCAAAGTGGATGACCTGACCCGACCCAAGCAAAAAAAATGACCCAATCCGGGTCAAAAATATTTGACCCATACCCATCACTAATCAGTGCAGTTAACTATAAAGTGTCATATCAAGTACTCAAAACGAGTTATTTTCATATTTCACTTTTTACAATATTTTTATCCTTAATGTTTTATTTTTATAACATTCCTGTTGAACTGTTGTCACCTTATATTTCATTCCTGCACCTATTATGTCAAAAAACAGATCTGCACAGGGTACTTGTATTGTATTTATTTCAGCTTATTCATTTCAATTACTTCAAACTTTTCAAGAACCCAGTGCCCACTGATGCATTTTACTTGCATCAGTGGGGGATATTAAGCCAGAGGACTTAAAGGCTAACACGATGGTCGCTTTTCATTGGAAAACTAGGATTTTTCTCTGAAGAAAAGTTACCCCACCCAGCGGAAAACCATGCATGCTTCCAATCAGAGAATCCCACTTTAGTGGCATGATGAGTTTTCATGAATGTTGTATTCCAAAAACATTTTCCCAAAATCATCAACCCAAAAAATATCTGATCAGGGTCATCCCTGCAGGGTGAGGTTAGGTTATAGCCAATAATTTCAAAGAGAGTATTGGCCGACCTAACCTTACTTAACCCTGAAGATTTTCAGAACTAGGGAAAATAATTGGATTTGGGTAGGTATTGGTGGGAAAACTGCATTTGGGATGCCCTGATTGGTGAAAAACCACCTAGTGTGCCTTTAATAAAGACTACAAAAAGTTGCAATGCGTACTTAAAAAAAATTCTAGTTAAACTACCTTTATTTCCCAAAAATTTCATGTCAACCTAACAGATCTGAGCAAGGTAAACATATTCCTCCAAGCCGATAATGTCATTTCACTGGTTCCCTTTTTCCGAGTTTCCAATATAAAGTGGTGCCTATCTATCAATAAACAGTTCAATATTGATTCTTTTCTTGATTGGGTAAGTAATCACTGGGTTTTTTATATTCGCTCAAACGCACACACCTCATTTATCCAGACCAAAGTACCGCACTCGGAAAAAGATCTCAACTCCCCTGGATTCATTAAAGGCGGACTGATAGTGGTCCTTTATTGTTCTGTGAATTATTCCGTACAGGAATCGAGCCCTGGTTATGACAACTGGCTGTTGACTGGTAGACTGGGGTTCAATCCCCAGTCAGGGCAAATCTTTGACCTGAGGATTGTCTTAAAATAATCATCTAATATGATGGTTATCTTAGTCAGGATTGATGGTTGCGTGAACAAAAACCTGATTTAATTATTAAAAACTCAAAATAATTACATCAGAAAAATACCATTCCCAAAATTCAACCACGGATTGTCCAAGTGACTGTAAGATACAATAACATTGTAGGGAATTGTTGTAAAGTCTAATACTTCGGTATTAGAAGGACCTGTTCCTCAACCGAATATAAGCTGTCAATTAACCAATCTTGCTTAAAGGTTGACATGACAAATTTAAAAATGAGGCAATTTTTTGAGAGTTTTTATTTAGTATATTACAAAATTCTAAAAGTTTTAATTCTAAATGGGAACAATCAATCTCTAGATTGTGTGAAAGAATAAGGTGCAATTAAAAGGGTAACATTTAGCCATTCACTATTTCTATTTTTATGCTAGACAAACTTGATTCCATATTTGCAGTTTGTCATTAATTCAAAAAATGAAAACATCTTTGATGAAAATTTTTTTACTTTGAAAGAATAATGCTGTTCAAATTATAAGGACACTAAAATAGCCTTTTAAAAATATTATTGATCAGGCTGATCTAAAGTTTTCAAAAAAATGCAAAGGATATTTGATACATTAAAGAGACATTCAGAAATCTTCTATTTTCCAAACATTAAAATTATAAAAGGTTTTTGATAGTTAAGATCTCTTTTGTATATTTAACAAAACAGTGTTTCTGGCAAAACCTTAATAGTCCTTAACAAAACATGGAACTTTTGGAGACCTTTATTGTGCTCAGATTTGGTCACCACTGTGTGCTTCTTGCATTAAATAGTAACACCAATAAGATAAATTGAAGCATGCAAAAATGGCTGGAAAAATTATTCTGGAGAGAACATCAATTTTCTTGGCCCTAAAAAATAAACAATTTTTTTCATGTTTTTCAGATGAATCATTATGAAAGAAATTACCTTGAGGGAAATTTGTTGAGCCACTTCTGTAAAAAGTTATGCTTTCTAAAAGATCTTGGGTTCATGTAAATTTCACATTGGTGAAGTTTATTCATTAGCATGTTATGAGATGCAGGAGGTGGAGGAGGAGGACAACCCTGATCACCTCCACGGCGGAGTATTGGTTGCTGAAATAAATTTAAAAAGCTGGATTTGATGTTTTGTAATGTATCAGATGAATCATAAAACCTCAAAACTCTGTTTGCTTATATGGAGGATATAACTAAAGTACATGCTCAATGGGTTTGTTTGCTTATCCATTAAGAGCATTTGTTGTTACCCAGTATTTTTTAATAAAAGGTAATGCAAACCATAGAGAACAATTGTATTTGTTTTTGCCTTTTTGTTGATAGATGCATTTCACAATTAAATTTTTAGTATTCCTGAAAATCAAAATAGAGTAGGTAGAAGAAAAAATTATATTGACCAAAGTGAAATCACACTTCATCATTGATGTCATAGTGAAAGTGAAACTGTATCCCAACATCTGTCTGGATTTCAGATTTCTACCAAGAAAATCTGGATTTATAATTAAAATATCAATTAGGTTTGAAGAACATTGCTATGAAAATCTGCTAAATCACAATTTATCAAATCACCTTGTTTACAAAATTCACGATTCATTGAATCGCTATTCATCAAATCAAAAAACAACATTTTTTACTGAATTCATGATTCGTCAAATTACTAAGCAGATTCAGGCAATTTAGGCCAGGCCCAGATGATAAGCCCCGTACAGTTAGATCCGGATGATAAGCCTCGCAGGGTTAGGACCAGATGATAAGCCCTGCAGGGTTAAGCCCTTAAATGAAAAATTTGCAAGATTTGAAAGATTTTTAAAAGATTAGGTTAGGTTATTAACAATAAAAATGCCTTGTATCGGCTTGAAACTTTTAGTAATTCAATGAATGGTACTTCCGGAAAAAAAGTCAATTGATAAATAGTAGATTTTTGGCAAAAAATTATTCAACGAGTTGTGATTTGGCAGATTTTTATAGTACCAATAAATTATCTTTATATCAACACTAGCTGGCCTTCGGCCAGAGCGCCATCAGTGTTTCCCGGGTAAGCTGGCCTTCGGCCAGCCATACTCACTCACCCCTTCGGGGTGAGTAGGATCGACGTTTTCTATTGTTGAGCTTGCCTTTGGCCAGCCATATGCACATTACATTTAATCCAAGTTTTGATAAATCCTCACTTGACAAATTAAAACAATGGGAGATATTTGAGTTACTTATTAAAATGGAAAACTATCAAAAATTGATGGAGGGAATAGATTTTGTTCAATTATGAATATCTAAAAATTGAATGTTTATTTTGAATCAAATTGTGTTAAAAACTGATTGTTCTATTCATCCACCTTTTTGGCACTTAAGAATATCACTCAATAATTTTGTTTGAACTCTTGAATGTCTGACTTACCATTGCAAAGGTAGCCCTTCCATTATTGGCATGTTGGCCCAGACCTGTTTGGGCAGCCTCTTCTTGGTGGTCATGATCAAAAGCGCAATGATCAATTTCCCATTGCTTTTGAACTTTACGTTTGGCTAATCTTTGAGCATCTGACCTGAAAAAGTCATTGAATTTAAATATATCAATATTTTTAACGGAGTAATTGTTAAATTGATTGCAAATAAGCCATGAAATCTCCGAAAAAAGAAGCATTCAGTACTTCTGGACATGAAGGAGAAAGTAAGAAGTGATGACTGACCGACTGGGAAATTATGAAGGAGTCAGGATCAAACAAAAAGTCTAAAGAAATATTTTTTTTAAATTTTATTTATAACAACATGATACGCCCGGGCAAACCTGCCCCGCGAAGCGGGATAGGGTGGCATGGGTGAAGATTTTACATTACTGTTTAATTTTGGAAATTTTGAAATACATAGGAAGTTAACAATAAAAAGAGATAAAGGAGAAAGGATAGTTGGTATTATGCATTAGGGAAGGAAAAACACCCAAACTTAACAAAGGTTTGACAAAAAATTTTTCTTGACTGTTGACATTATTATGGGTAACAGAATAACAAGGTGGTTTTTGTGGCTATTTAGCCACCCATGGAGTTTTTCTTCGTTTCCATGTTGGGATGCATTGCTTGCCATCTGGTGTTTTCTTGTGGCGTTATTTTGTGGTGGTGTCTTGTAGCATGTCTTTTTCATTAGCTGTTCATCTTTGCTCATTGTTGCTACTAATGAATTCTGGGTGCAATATTTGTGATCAGATGTGGGAGAGATTCTATGACTTGGGGTCCAGTCGTAGGTGTATAATTTTCATGATCCTTTTCCATGGGTTTGACTTCAATGATGAGTTGCTCAGGGTAAGGTTATGTGCACCCGTTCCGCCGTGACCTACCCCAATGGGTTGGCGGCGGCGGGCTCCAGGACAAAGTCGGTCCTGGACTGTTCCTTAATCCCCTTGGCCCTCTCTTTGCTTGAGAAGGGTGATGGGGGCTTAAGGTTCAGGCAGTTGCTGTTTTTACATGTTGGTGGTCCACAGTCGGGCCATCCAACCCTCCCTCCCGTCGTGGGTCAGCCCTCGTGGGTTTTAGAGTCGAGTGTTGCAGAGCCTTGCAGCTGGCAGCTGTTGTGCAAGCCAGTTTGTCCTTCGTTGTCAGTTTGTTATGGTCCAGATTCACTTCAAAAAGAAGCAATTGCTTCTGAGGGATTGAACGTGTAAAATATTGCTTCATTTAAGATATCTTGAGGTCTGATGGTCTAATGAAAAAACTGCTAGAGACTAACTGGTGAGGTGGAAGGAAATGGGAAACGTCAAATGCAAAAGTCTACAGAAATATGATTCCATGTCAATTCCTCTACAGATTTTTGACTAACGTACGTTTCGCCTAAGATGGTTTGTCTAACTGACTGTTCACTTTGGTTTGCCTAACAGACAGTTTTCCTAATGTTGGTTTGTCTAACGGATTTATTGATAACCTAAACCTAACCTGATCCAACCAATCCCCCAAAGTATGTTGGCCCCTCCTAACCCTGCTGGGCATGTTCCCCCTCATTAGGCAAACCGCCCATTTGGCAAACTGTCAATTAAGCAAATCAATGTATTCTAAACATCTTTAGGCCAAACGTCATTAGGTAAATTGACGTTTTCCCCAAAAATACCCCATCCTAGAAAATAGATGAAAGAGATAAGAAGCTCTGTGTCAAACAGTACGACAATGCACACATGTTTAAGCTGAAAGACACCACTTTGGCGCAGCTATTAACCGATCAGAAGACCTAGGTCAAGGTTCCACCCATCCAATCATGGAACAGTGAACAAAGAACCAATCATTAGCTAACCCCAGATGGTGACATCAAGTGAGGTCATTTTCAATAAATCAGAAATTGTAAAGTCATGCTTTGCTTTAATTCATGAAGAATGAGAATAAAGTTACCAAAGATGAGAGAAAGATGACATCGATGAACCAATCATCAATCTCCTTATCTCTGAGAATAACCAATGGCACGACACAAGAAAAGGTGTACTACATAAGAAGGAGGACCTCAAGTCCTCTAGGCGGGCATTTTTGAGGAGCGTGAACTAAGCTATTCACTCTGATTCTAGGACAAACATTCTGAAGCCCATTCCTATATAAACCGATGAGTTAGATGCTCCACCAGATCTGTTCCATCCACCTGCCAAAGTGGGTGCAATATAGAGTAGTGTAATCTCTTGAACTCTGAATATAAGGTTCCGATCAATTTGTACAAGTACCCAGAGACTAAAGAGTGTCTGCACGAATTCAAAATGTTTCAGTGCATCATGTAGACTGTAACTTTTGAATGCAGACTTTTTCCATTTCTGATGGTTTCAATTAACTGAAGGATGAAAAAACATGGGGCTGCAGTGAAAATGATTGTATTGCTGCAAGTGAAAGAACCAAGAAAAATGCAAAATTAAACAACTGATCTTGAATTGGTCTACATAAAACAAAAATTTAGACAACTTTTAAAAAACATATCAAAAATTGAATTTTATTTAAATGAAATGCAGCTTTTGAAAGAGAAACAAAAATGGCTTTTTTTACCTTGAGGCATAGTTGACAAGAGCATATTCAAGGAGAGCACTGAATACAAATGTTACACAAACCTAAAAAGAAATAAAATTGTCTAGAGATATTGTTGAAATGTAAGAATTTTTAATTTTTATGTGTAGAAAGAAATCTTGCAAACAGGATGCCAGTTCTTTGACTATAATTTATCACAAAATCTATTTTGATAAATATGAATATTTATAAAACCGTAACATCTGTCTGTAACGTGAGGGCACGTACGGAGGAGTGTGTGCGCCCAGAGGTGGGTGTGGAAGGGGGCTGCTTAGCCTCTCTCAAACTTCCAATATAATAATAATAATAATCTTGTGCAGTAAAGACTCATCTGACGTTAATGAACGATTAACACCTTTATAAGAGTCCCGCCATAGTATTCTATTTGCAACCCTTCATGTAAGATTTTAGACATCTATTTATCACTAGCCTTCTGTTTCAAAATATCAAAAGGCTTGCATCCCCTTGCAATTCCATTTAAGTTTTTAACAAACTTTGACACTTATCCATAGAGGGCTTCAAATCTGCAAATGGGAAAAGAGAAACAAGAACAAAGATATTGAAATTGATATATAATTACAAGTGGAATTTATTTTATTCTGCATGTGTTATCTCTATCAATTGATTCTTATTTTCTAATTGTTTTAAGATTTGTTCTATGAGAGTTTGACAGAGAATGAATATGTTTCAGTTATTTTTGCTTCACAGACAGTTCAAGAGGCTTATCAGATTTAGTGAAGAAAGCATTTGGCATAACAAAAAAGCTTTTTTAGAGACCTTTTCACAATTATTGTGTAAAGCCATTTGAAAAGAAACCTTTAAGACAAATATCTTTGGCCACTATTAGTGAAAAAGATGTGTTGACTTAACTTAGACCGTTTAGATGTAACAAAAGATAAAGAATTGAATAAATAACACAGTGTGACAAGAGCAACTAGTTAGTACAAGTACATTTCATAAATTATCAAACACGAGCGAAGCAAGTGGAGAGTAAGAAAAATTATTATGATTCTCGCGTGGACGTATAGGGGGATCAGCAGGGTAAAAGTGTCATCTGTCCGTAACCTCAAACTCCTCACTCAGTTTTGAAGCTAGAGAGCTGGAATTTTGCATATACTCCTCATACTTATACCTTACAAGTTACCAAACATATTTTTGTAAATTTGTTTAGGAGCTGAGATATGGGTGTTTTTCTAAGCTAAGCTAGCCCATCCAAGCAAGCAAGCTTGCATGCTTGGGCATTAATATCAGGAGCCTGTATGCAAAATTTCAGCCCTCTTCCTTGAAAACTGAGGGTTGAGGCAGAGGTGACAGAAGGAGGGGGGATGCAAAAATTTACTGTCGATTTCAAGCTTGATTTCTACAAAAAAAACAGCTTTTGACTACCTCAAATTCTTCCCCTAGTCCCTTAGTTTTAAAGTTATAAAGCTAAAATTTTGTATGCAGACAGCTTATACCCATACAAAAAGACACACCAAGGGGATTTTTAAAATTTTGTCTGTGGGCAGAGATATGGGTTTTTCTAAGTTTTGCTTTTGTGCTTTTGAGGGTTCTGCATTTTTCAATGCACAAAAAATAGACATCTACTTAGTCTATATTTTAGGCCCTGGTAATCCCCAAGAGTGAATTCAACCTCATATATAAAAAAACCTGAATGAATTAATCTGATTGTCTTTTACAAAATTGACAAAGAAACAATAAAAACCCAACAACATTTTAAAGCTACTCAGCTGTTGGTTTGCTGAATGACATGACTTACCCCAGTCCAAACATCTATTGCTTTGGTATAAGCTACAGGCGGGAGAGAGTTGTTGATCGAGGCTGTTTGAGTTGACATGGTAAGTAAAGTTGTCACACCTAAGGATACCCTTGCTGGTACGGCATTTGGGTCCAACCAGAAGCTTACCCAAGACACAATCACCAACATGCAACAAGGTATGTAAATGGTGAGGAGGTAATAAGAAAATTCCCGCTTAAAGGTGAGGTCAACTGTCAGACAACTGTATTCGCCTGGAAAAAGATTGAAAGTGTTTCTCAGAAAAAATAGGCCCTCAATCAATTGAAACCTGTATTTGTTTTGATATTGCAGTAATCACTAATGTACTTTTCCAGAGTGAACCTTGGTAGGTGCAAATCATTGACAATTTGAACAGGCTCTAGAGATTCCCAAAGGTACTGCAGATCTTCTGTGGTCCAACCATCTGTTAAAATTTGACACTTAATTTTATAAGTGACTGAGTGGTAAGAGGCACTTGTCTAAGAACTGAGAGCCGATGTTGTGGGTTCCATCCTCCACCATGACAGCAATTAAAAAAATAAAAGGCATCCCTAACCAGAGTAATAGTAATCTGCATGGCCTCTTGCAAAGGTGTTGATAGTGCATTTATGTTGTTGGAGTCTATACTGCATAAGATATAATAAAAATAATTTGGTGCAGTATGGACTCCCACAATGAAATACTCAAGGTAATTTTGCAAGAGTCACTGATGATTTCTAATACCCTAACTGAGTGCACCTTGTTGATTTTTTGCAAGCTGGTTTTGAAAAATTACTGACGCTGCTGGGGACTAAAAACCACAACCTTAGATATTGATTTCCAGTCAGGTGCCTTTGACTACTGAGCTACACCATAATAACTATATGTTAAAATTTGAATTTCTATCTAGCTAGAGAAGAACCACACAGAGAAAAGACAGAAGAGAAATTGAAGTATAAAAGACTTTCTACAAAAAAATGTAGCTTGGCCTTGAACAAAGCAAATTTATTTCCAAATGCCATGACATCTGTAGCATTTAAAAAAAGATAATCTGGCTGACTATTTTTTTGCAATAAAAAACTACTCTTTGAGATCTGCCTTTTAAAGCTCAATAAATCAACATGATATTGTGCTTCTAACAAGCAAAAAATTCCAGAATTTCAGTTTTGAATTTTTTGTTGAACATCTATTAAATTATTTTTTTAACAAAACTTGTCAGAAAACATATTTCATAAATAAAACATACTAAAAATGTTAACTTCACTTACAACTGGCCACTCTTAGAGAACATATTTGCCTATCCAGAGGGTAGAGTTTGAGATTCATGGGACAAGCCAAAGTCAAGGATACTCTGTAAAGATGTAACATAGTTTTAAAAAAGTAAAGAGATTTTGTTTTTTCCTGATCACACTTTCAAATACTTTAGTTCAATATTGGAATCGTTCAGCAAAACTTACTTTCTAGGGTAAAACTTTTGAACACAAAGGAAGACCAAAGTTAGAGATCCAAACTTTTTTTGGCAATAATGCAAAAGTATTCTTCCCCTTTTAGTATTTGAGGTAATTTTTGAGATTGAAGAAAGACCAATTTTGATATAAAACCTTATATTTATTTTCTTTTTACAAGTGTTTTGAAATTAGCTTCTGCCATGGTTTATTGATAGTAACAACAGATGGGCTCCTCATTAACATTTTCATCTTATCAAGTTAGTGATGGGTCAGGGTAAAAATTTTTTGACCCAGGTTGGGTCGGGTCAATTTTTTGTTGCTCAAGTTGGGTCAGGTCAGCCATTTATGGTCGGGTTTGGAAAATTTCCCCTAAAAATGTCAAAAATTTTATTTTTTTCCCTACGGGTCAAAAAGTATCCCGGTAAAAGGGGGATTGGCCTCTTATTTACATCAAAAGTATGCTCGGGTCAGGACCCATCTCTATATCAAGTTCTAGGATGAATCTAACAAAAACACTTATTGGTTCCCATCTGTACCATAATAATTCAACTTAAAAGGGGTATAGAGTATCTAGTTAACAATTTTACCTGATACTATAAAGAACATCACCATTTGGAAATATTCTAATGTAGACATTTGGAACTAGGATGTTGTGAAAACGTCCCTCCTTTTCATTCCTAAAAAATGTGTCTGGCATCCACACCTTTTTAGCATCAGTCATCGTAAGGTACTTGATTTTGGCTATAAGATATTAAATAAGTGAGCAGAGTTAAAACAATCAACTATCCTTTGAAAAACAAGTAAGCAAATGAAATTACACTTTAAAAATCATGAAAATTTTGGGTGCTATGACTATTTCACAAACAAGTTTTCCCGTAATTGATAAAATGAGGGTTTCCCAAAAACATTTTTACCAAAAAATTGGGGGGGGGGGGTTGGGTTAGGTTAGGTTAGCCAATACTTTCCATAAAATTATTGACTAACTTTTGCTTAAAGTACGCCTCGCAAATTTTTATTCATAAAAGGCACACTGTTTTTGGCAGGGAATCATTTGCTATTTTTTTGGCAACCCAGGGTCAAAGGTTGCCTGAAGCTGCTGGGGTTTGAACTAAATAAATTACTTAAGTTTCAATATACTTTTATTGCTTGAAAACTACCACTTACTAAAACAAAAGTTAGTGAGCCCAATTTCATACCAAGTTGCAAATTTATCCATGGCCTTTTGAAAAGTTTGAATGGACAAGACCCTCTAAGATGTGGAGTGGACATAACTTTTTTAATATTGCACCCACATAGTTTATGTTCCATTTTCATGTGTTTGTTTACTCAGACCCTTATTTTTCAAATGTTTTTCCATCATGCCCTTTAAGGTTTTTCCCCAAATACCTCTTCCAACCTCAAGATGGTTGTAAAAAAACCACAACCATTTCCAGATTATTTTTCATCATAAAAAGTTTTAACAAGATATCAAGTTTTCAAGGTATGAATAATTTCTGAATGAGGCATCACCAGATAGCAAAAACAAACAAGATTTTTCTTCTTTTGACCTTTCGTTTTGATTTCATGTAATCTAAATGTTAATGTGGATGTCAAAAGTTGTTTTGAAACTAGGTAGTGCTAGGCATCAAATTCGAATCTCCCACCAAAATTTCAAATAGTAAATTCAAAGGCTTCCTGTAAAATAAGCTATGTAAAAAACTAATATAAAACTCTTGTGAAGAAGCAAGTAAAACTAGTCTTTATTTGAAGAAGAATATATAGCTAGCTTATGTACTGGTGATGGGTCCGGGTCAAAAATTTTTGACCCGGGTCAGGCCGGGTCAATTTTTTATTGCTTGGGTCAGGTCGAGTAGGGTCAGCCCGCCATCTTTTGTTTGGGTTTGTAAAAATTCCCCTAAAAATGCAAAAAAAAATTCTTGCCTACAGGTCAAAAAAATCTCATCAGGGCGGGTCAAAGATGGACGCCCTCTTATTTATTGCGGGTCAAAAGTACGCTTGGGTTGGGTCAGTACATTAAGATAAATCTGATTCTCCTATCACTAAATCAAGTGAATGACCAGTGATGAATGTTTTACAGGTTTTTAACTATTATTTTTGGTATGTTTGTCAAGTTTGTACCAAAAAGTTACCATGAGATCTACACTATAATTCTAGATTGTCCCTTTAGGTTATGCTAAATTAAGGCTATAACCCAGAGTCCAATCAGGGATACCCCAAGCTATAGCCATGGCCACTTTGTCTTTGTGCCCATTCCCACATGAAAAATCAAGAGTTTCTCAGCTTATATCCAAAATATATCAAACTATAATCAATCTGATTAAGAGTCCACATCCAAACTTTGGTTCTGAGCTTGATTTTTCAAAGTATTTGATTTTATCTATTTCAACATTTTGACAACAAATCTTTAACAGAATCAAGAAAACTAGTGCTATTGAATATATTCAGACTTCCTTCATCTTTTGATGGTGTTTCTAAGTGAAAGAAACTTTTTCTTTTCTCAATGAAAGCTGTTTTAAGTATAATTGATTCATGATCAATCATCAATAGGAATGAATGATGCACAATTAAAAGGAACCACTATAGCAACAAAGACCCATTGAAAGAGAAGTTTTTATATTTTGTACTCAATAATGGTATTTTTATGCTTTTTTTGCTTAAGAACCTGACATTTTTATTAAACTAACCTAATTATATAATTGTGACATGCAAGCTCAAGATAGATCTTGTAGTGGTTTAGGATGTTTGTTTTGCTTTGGCCAAAATGAAAAATAAATTGTAGAAATTTATCAGGCTAAAGCTGTTTTTCTATTTCTTATCAAGTTTGAGGCTTTCAGTAATGAGTTTTCCCATCCAATTTTTTACTCTTCCATCAAGTTAAAATAGATTTTCAACTCTGTGGGTTGCAATAATTAACTTGACTACCATTTTTTAAATTGGGTTCCTAACTTTCAAGAATCCAATTTGTGAGAGCTGATTAGATTTCCTTGATTTCTGCAGATGAAGTTTACTTTTTAAAAAGATTTGTTTGAAGTAATTCACTTACATCGCATGTCCCCAAGTGAGAGCCTTTGGTCATAACTCAAACGGTCATCATTCCACTTCTGACGGAAAGTTATTTGGACACTGTATTCCTGAAATAAAAATCTAAGATCAGAGAAATACTCAATTCCACTTCTGAGAATTTTTTTGAAACTTTTATAGTACGCCTTGTGAGTCTGGCTCATTTTTAAAGTCACGGTTTAATTGGTCGGCTCTTTTTTTCTGTTATTTCCTCAGGCAGTAGTCGAACCTGAGTTGCCAGGATAGAATTCCGGCTTGAAACCACATGACCACCCTGACTCCCTTGAGCTCTCTTGAGTTCAAAAACATTTTGTATACAAATTTATTTCAAGATTGGTATTACATTATTACACTTTTTTATGTTAAAGGAGATCATTATTGGAATATTGAGTTTCATTTGACTGAAAAGCTAGCTGTCAAGTCAAACCATGAAAATAGTTGTTTTACCAATAAAAGAGGGACCTGACTTTGTTCAAAGTTAATAAATCTATATATTTAGCTTATAAAATCTTAAGAAAAATTTCATTTAAGTCTACATAAAATACTTGACCTTTTAGAATTTCCAACACAAAAAACCTGCAGAAAAAATTACAAATTCAATGAGGCAAAGCTTTTTATTTAACTTGGACAACCAAAAGCAAATATTCAGTGAGTTAAAATTTAGTCTCATGGACTATCTGATCATGACATCAAATAGTAATAGTATTTCAAGATTTTTTCCTTCAAATGGAAATTTCAAACTTTAAAATTATATTAACAAATGTCAAATTATTTCACTAACATGCTTTTATTGATCAAAATATCTGTGGTCAAAATCAAGATGTTATGATCTGCATAATGGAACATTTAATTTTGTGTTGACAACAACAACCTTTTTTTCTTACAACCAAAACAAGAGCAACTATTTTACACAATACACCTACACAGATATTGTGCATTTTCAATATCTAATGTATTAAGTTTCTACAGGAAGGGTCCAACAAACAGCAAGTTAGGATGCAATATTTCTTAAAGAGGAAGTTCTACATTCCTAATGCTATCACTTTAGACTAAAATATTGTGAGGTGGCGAATAAAGACTAAAGTACTGCAAATTTTCCTAAACCTAGGATTTAACCCCTTCTTTTGGTTTTCTAATTTTCAGTAAAAGAACACAAACCTATCTTTCTAGCATTTCTTAAATCGGGAAAGAAAATCCAATATCTAGATTTTGCTTTTCCAAAACCAATTTATTCCAATATATTTTGCAATCTCTCTAAAATATATCTATGTAAGTGATGGGTCTGGGTCAAAAATTTTTGACCCGGGTCAGGTCGGGTCAGCATCTTTGCTTTGGTTTGGATTTGGAAAATATCCACTAAAAATCACAATTTTTAAATTTTTTCCCTTTGGGT
>Ga0194133_10005060_pt1 | contig 17055 bp, 14 predicted proteins | sample TA2KigOf40mmetaG_FD_155448 | JGI IMG/M metagenome (GOLD analysis project Ga0194133, IMG submission 155448) | Freshwater microbial communities from Lake Tanganyika, Tanzania - TA2015055 Kigoma Offshore 40m | ecosystem: Environmental > Aquatic > Freshwater > Lake | place: Tanzania: Lake... | reverse complement strand
AGGTCAATAACGAGTATCGAGTGGTTATTCAAAATACTGATGCCAGCAAGCTTGATTACTATCTAGACCGAGAGGTAGATATAGAAACTCTTACCTGCTCGCCAAACCCAACTACCCAAGTGACGGTCTATCTTAAGAACCGAGTGGTAAACGCCCAAGACCTACCTCCATATGTGTTAACTAGGGCGGATAAAGGAAAACCAAAAGAACTAGTAACAGGACAACACCGATTCAAGGTCTTCATTTACGGACCCTACAAATCAGAACTTATTGGAGGATCCCTCGGATCAGGCTCGGTTGGCAACTCTCGCAATGGTTTCGAACGTGGCCGTCCAATCTTCATCGAGGATATTGATCTCGCTCCCTATTCAAGTGAAGTAATCGTTGCTCAGTTTAAAGGTGGCACCGGTAGCCTAACTTCGATTACTCAGCCTCTAGTGCGCCCAGAAATAATCAAAATGAGAGATAAATGCTAGCTCTTTCGACGCAACCACTTTTCATAAATCAGAATTCCAACAGCGGCTCCAAATACATTTGAAATAAAGTCCACAACATCTGAAACACGTCCCGGAATCCAAATCTGCAAAGTTTCAATAAATCCAGAAATCAAGATTGCGCTTAAAAGCCGCAAGACAACAGACCACGAAGGAAATGCCCACGAAGTGAGCAAAGCAAAAGGGAACAAGAGTAAATAATTCCCGATGTAAACCAGTGAAGTGTCTGCATATAGAATCTTGTAGAAGAGGTTGGCATGAGTGCGTAGAAACTCTTCAATCTCACCTGGATTTGCCGATTCCAACAACGGACGAGGAAATAGAGTAAACAAAAGCAAAGTTAGTAAATAAAGTACGAGACCCAGTGCAAATGCTTTCTTCCCAAAAGTCTTAATTAGTAAGCACCGCGTCCTTTAAATACCGCTCCGATAGTTGCAATAATGATCCACAAATCCCGAGTAAAACTCCAATTAACCATGTAGTTCAAATCAAGAGCCACGCTCGTCTGCAGATCAAGATCTGATCGTCCACTAATCTGCCACGGACCTGTCACTCCCGGCTTGGCGTTTAGTCGACGTTCATACATAGAGTCATATTTCTTCACTTCGTGTACAAGTGCAGGTCTCGGCCCAACCACCGACATGTCATTTATCAACACATTAAAGAATTGGGGGAGCTCATCAAGAGAGTACTTTCGCAATATGCGTCCAATGGGGGTCACTCGTGGATCCTTCTTATCCTTAAAAATCACATGATCTTTCGCATGAACATTGGCCGCTGATGAGATCAATTGATCAGCATTCTTGACCATCGAGCGAAACTTATAGAAATTGAAAACCTTGCCATTGAGCCCGACTCTCTTCTGAGAGTAAAAGACGGGCCCGCCACTCGTGATGAGAATGAGTACTGAGATCACGAAGTACACCGGACTTAGAAGTACAAGAACTAAAACAGCAAACACCACATCAAATGATCTCTTGAGTATTTTCTCCACAATTGAAATCTTTGATTGTGAGAATGCAAGGAACGGGATTCCTACTTGTGGCTGGGGGATCAACCAATACCCAAGATTTCCAGAGTCCAAGGGAATCCAATTTGTTTTAATTCCCAGGTCCTCACAGTAATGGACAAATCTGGAGAAGTTTTTATCACTTTCCATTCCAGGTAGAAGCAAGATTTCATCAATGGGAGCGAACTTAAGAATCCTTTCAAACTCATCTAGCCAGGTACTACTAATCGCCGTGCATTCCATTCTTGAAACGACTGCATAACCCAACAATCGATTCTTTATGATCCAATCACTATATTGTTGAGATTCGCGCATTGCACGACCAACAATCATAATTTTTGAAATTACTTTCTTTTTTAATATCAAGGGTTTAAGAATTAAAAGGTAAGTTATCAGACGTCCTAAAATTAAGTAGACCAACCCAGAGACCAACATTACGCCAAAGACAATACGTGAAAAAGATGCCTTAAGAATAAATGAGATAAAACCTAAGAAGAAAAAAAAGTACACAGATTTTTTAATAACTGACTGAAGATTTAGTACAAATAAATTAGCATGCTCAAATCTGTATATTCCTGTAAGTAAAAACAAGAATGACCAGCTAAAAACAATAAGGAGTAAAATACCTCTGTAATCAAATTGTGCTATTGCAGGCTTATCATCTGCATACAGGCTATTTTCAGGAAATCTAAATTGGAACGCGGTAATTGCTGAAAGGGAGATACAGGTAAAATCAGTTAGTATTAATACCGCTACAACAAAAAGCTTATTGTTCTCTTTCAATTGTTTAGATAAATTAGCCCATAAAATTGGCATAAACTCCTCTTGAGAGCAAATATTATCGCTAAGTTTGGTCTCTAGACTGCAAAGTCAAGTTAGGTGTTAGCGAATATTCAGATTCCTAGTGGTAATCAGAGAAGCCCTGATAGTGTGTGAGGCTCATGGGCTTTATTCTGGAGAAGCTTGATTCAGTCCATGTGACGATCGGTTGTTCAAATCCTTGCCACCTCCTGTCGTAACTCGTTCATGCAAACGCATACTACTCATAATGTATGAGTGGCAATTTAAGCTTTATTTACTAGAGGAAAGTGCTGCGAACACTGCGCAAGCTCTTTCGAGACCTTCATCAAGCGAGATGGTCGCGCTCCAGCCCATGTTTTGTAGCTTTGAAACATCAAGAAGCTTTCTCGGGGTTCCATCAGGTTTTGAGCTATCCCATTCGATAAGTCCTTTAAATCCAGCAATCTTTGCAATCTTGAGGGCCAATTCCGCAATGGAAACTTCACTGCCGACTCCGACATTAACGGGGTCAGGGGAATCGTACTTTTCGATCAGCGTTGCAACGGCAGACGCAAGATCATCGCTATGGAGAAACTCGCCCCTTGGTTTTCCCGATCCCCAGAGCGTCACTGATTCACTCTTGTTTCTCACAGCAAGAGTGAAGCGATGAATTAATGCGGCTAGAACATGTGAGCTATTTAAATCATAGTTATCGCCAGGTCCATAGAGATTAGTGGGCATCACAGATATCCAACGCCGACCATACTCTTTGCGATAGGCCTGAACTAGTTTGATGCCTGCGATTTTGGCAATGGCGTAGGAATCATTGGTTGGCTCTAAGGCTCCTGTGAGAAGTGAATCTTCCCTAATTGGTTGTTTTGCGTATTTTGGGTAAGTACAAGAAGAACCTTAAAAGACGAGTCGAGATACATCCGCTGCATTAGCAGCTGCTATAACATTATTTTGAATCGTGGTGTTTTCAATCAAGAATTCGACAGGTGAAGTGTCATTTGCCGAGATCCCACCCACTTTGGCTGCTACAAGAATGACACAATCGGGTTTGAGTTTTCTCTAACTTGCAATGAGTCAAAAGATTTAGAATCATTGTAAGTGGATAGCAATCATTCAATTTGACTTCCAGTCTCGACTTCACCGAGTCTTACCAAATTTAGTAAGAAGCTGACTCACTCCTGTATGGTCAGTAAGACGGATCAAAATTAGTATCAGCAAACCTCCCTACGCCCTAACTTTAATAGTCCTTGTCACTCCAGCGACTGTGACTCTGATTTGGATAGAGCTCTGGCCTTGGGTGAGGGTTATGGGCGGTAGCTCTAACTCTCCTCAGCTTTCAACTTTCTTGCGAAGTTCGATAGCTCTAGGTGTCGCTAAATCCTAATGTCCAAAATCTGTGACTAAACTGGCATTAAGTAATATTGATGGAATTCCTAAATTGGACTTTTTTTCAGATTTTAAGTATTGGATTTTGCTTGTGCAAAGCATTCTCTTAAAAGCAGCACCAAATCTCACATCTTATTTTAACCCAACTATGAAGTCTCAATATACTGCCAATTTTATTTGGCTAAAAAGTGATTCTCCATGGCTTCAGAGTCGTTGATGAGTGAGATTACTTTTCTAACCTTCATGTTTAGACAACTAGTAACGTTGTAGCAGAGATCTCTCACTTATCTTTAAAAGTGATATTGCATACGATTTAAAGCATTGCGGACTATACAATTTCGGAGTTGGAATCATATGTCGAATCTTCAACAAACCATTAAAAGATTTAGATTAAGAATCACATAAAACATACTGAGGTTAATCGCTACTTTTGTGTTCCGATTCATGACCAACTAGTTAACTAATTCCGCACCAATAAGTAATTTTGTAAAACTAACACATCCATATCTGTTCTCAAAAATGTAGCTATTGCTTCTTTTGGAGTACAAACTATAGGTTCATTTTCGTTAAAACTAGTATTCAAAAGAATCGGAACACCAGTAATTTTATTAAATGAAGAAATTAATTCAAAAAGTTTTGGATTTTGTCTTTCACTTAGCGTTTGAAGGCGTCCAGTCCCATCGACATGAGTTACCGCAGGTATCTGACATTGTTTGTTTTCGCGAATCTTCAAAACTTTCTCCATATAGGGGACACTAGTTGGATTCTCGAACCAATCTGAAACGTGCTCTTCAAGTATTACAGGTGCAAATGGTCGAAAGGGCTCCCTGCGCTTAATCTTAACGTTCAAAAGTTCTCTCGCGTTATGATTTCTCGGGTCTGCCAATATCGAACGGTTTCCAAGCGCTCTTGGGCCGAACTCCATTCTGTCTTGAAACCAGCCAACAACTTTCCCAATTGCTATCTGATTAGCTATCTCGTTAAAGTCCTTGGTTTCAAAATCAATTTGTTTGTACTCGATTCCTCTGTTCTTAAACTCGACCTCAAACTCGAGAATCTGCCGCTCAATCTGATTCTTGGAAAATGATGGGCCTAAATAAGGGCTAAGTATTAGTTCTCTCCGTTTGAAGGTAGAGGAGTATTGTGAGTCTGCGTATAAGGCTGCCCCTATTGATCCACCAGCATCGCTCCCTGCCGGAGGTACATACACTTCTTGAAAGTCCGTCTTCTCGGTAATTTTGCCATTCGCTACAGAATTCTGAGAGCAACCTCCAGCGAATGCTAGCGAGTTGCAATTCGTAGTTGTTTTAAGGTGGCGGAGTACATGCCACAATATTTCCTCGTATACCAATTGGGCAGACGCAGCAATATCCGCATGAAACTCCGAAACATCGTCATTAGAGTCTCGATTCTTGCCCAACAAGTCAATCATCTTCGGACGCCATCCCGTAGAAAAAAAAGGGCGCCCATTTACCACTTCGTAACTGAAACTCCTGTTTCTGCCAATATTAAAATAGTCCAAATTTAACTCAAAAGTTCCGTTTTCTCTTTTGAAAATAAGTTCTCTCATTTTTTCTATATACTTTGGTTGCCCATATGGTGCCAATCCCATAACTTTATACTCGTCACCGTACTCGGAAAACCCTAGAAATTGAGTGATTGATTGATAGAAAAAACCTAGTGAGTGAGGAAACTTCACCTTTGAGTTCACATGAAATTTTTTGCCAACCGCTTGGCCACTGGTCATAGAGGTAAAATCTCCAAATCCATCTACTGATAGAAAAGCGCTGTTTTCGAATTTTGAAGCGAAGTACGCGGAAGCTATATGAGCAGTATGGTGCTCAACCTTTACTATATTGGAAACCGAATCTGAATCTGAGAATTGACTTAGTAGAGTTTCGCGTAGATTCAATACCTCAAAATTTAGTTTTGCACGTTCTGCGCTGTCTCTAATACCTCTAAAGTTCGTAGCCGCAAACAGAAGCTTTTGTCCGAGATTTGCCCAAGGGTCTCTGTTTACTGCCAAAACATCGACATCTGAAAGCTTGATATTAGCGTATTCCAAACATGCAGCAACGCTCAATAAAGGAGTTCCCGCCCAATGCTTTACTCTCTTGAGTCTTTCTTCTTCAACGGCAAAGACGACTTCTCCGTTTTCAATTAGGCAAGCTGAGGCATCTGGATGCCTCAAGTTCAGTCCCAATATCCGCATATCTTAGTATTCTCCCTTTATTCCCTGGGACTATATAACAGAAATCCAGTACTTTTTGAATACGCACTACCCTTGACCACACAAACTTATTAAATTCTCGAACCAACATCTTATAGTAGCTATATCTTCGATTAATTAGAACCAGACTTAATCTTAAAAATGAATTTCAATACTCGGATAAGTCGTCCCGACCCAATCAGTGCTATTATATGAAGGGAAGGGTGATTCCTGTGAAAAGTAAAGAGTTGATTAAGTTTATTTGTTTCTCTAAATAATCCGTTGAGCACTAGAATGGTAGAATTATCAAACTTTATCTGATCCACTAGAGAAATTGGAATTTCAATGATATCGGCCCATCCGTACCACTTGGGCAATTGATCTATAGAATCAATCGAGAAACCAATTTTTTCGACTCTCCCCAATCCCTTTAGGCGTTCTAATTGAAATATATGTTCATCTAGATTAACGTCTGCAGAAATAGAGTGGAGTAAGAGCCCAAAACATCTTTCTCTCCTTAGTCGCAATAAACTTTCGTCTACTAACAACTCAATTTTCTCTGCCGGGAAGTGATCCCGCCAACGTACTTCATTAGATTCCGTTTGTGAATATTCTGCACTCCACCCAATTTTCGTAACTATTCTTTTCTTCTCCGGAATCAATATTCCCAGCAACCTTTCGCCCTTACCTTTGGCGTAGAGTTGAGCGGTATCAAACAATTCGTAACCAGCGATTGAAGCTATTTTTACAAGGAAAAAAGCTCTAACTTTTGGGCGCAAATTGAGATAACCGCTGCCAAGCCCTGGCTCTAACATTTAATTCTCACTCACCCAAAGCACTTCTTAATCTTACTTCTCACATTCCCTTGTGCAAATGCCATCAATGACAATGTTGGATTAACCCAACTCCCTGAAGAAACAAGGGCTCCACCTGTTAAGAGAAGGTTTGAATAGTCTAGAGATTCACCTTCGAAGTTAAAGGAAAAGCGCTTTCTATCGTATCCAGCTTCAACGGTTCCACTTGGATGGTGAGCACCTATTGGATCACTATCAAACTCCATAAGTCTAAAACTTGGGTCTTCGGAAAATAGAGAATTCAGATAATCTCTAGCAACACCAAACACAATCCTAAATCTCTCATCATTCCCTACGTTTTTTGCTTCTCCTGATGCTTCTAGAACTATCGAATCGCTAAATGTGAACTCTGTTGGCTTCTTCATTTCAATTTGAATCCATAAATCAAATCTCTTCACTCTAAATAAATTTTTCCTAAAACATAAAATCCAAATATTATTGACTAAGCGCAAGATTCTATTCGTGCCATACCTATATCCAAATTGAGGACGCAACTCAAACAGTCCAATTTCTCTATTCTTATGGCTCACTACAAATTTCCTGCGTACCTTTATTCGAAAATGACTCTTAATCGGCCTGTAGAAAACTGAACCATTGAGAATCGCATTTGCTGAATTAGCCTCAAGCGTTGCCATTACCTTATAAGGATGATCAAATGCCGTCGTGAGTAATCCTCTGAAAGGGTTTTTATTGCCATCTGCAAATTGGGATTCTCTTAAAATCAAATTGTTTGCTAGAGAGTTTGCCGCAAGAATCACAAGCATTTTTGGTTCGACTTTGATTTTCGTCCCTGACTCACACTGAATTTCCACTACTTTATCTTTTTGTATGGTGAGAAATTTCACCTTATCTTCATAATAATCACATTTTCTATTTCGCAATTCCCTACGAAATAATTTCTCCCAGTTTGTCGAATTTCTCGCTACAAAAGTTCTGACTATCTTAACTGGCAATTCTTCAAACTTCGGCTTCTGATTATCTATTTTGGAAGCCTTGCTCAAAATTACGTTTCCAAAATTCACTCCAAACAATTTCTCTATAGATTGAGATTCAGCTAGATACCTTGAATAATCCCAAGATTTTGAATTATTAAAGAATTCAAATTCTTCTGGCATTCTTACTATCTGCCCATGCCAAATCCGCGCAGTTCCTCCAATGCCACCTAAGTTTGATTGTGGCACCCTATTATCCTTTATTTCTATGGAAGAGTAAGGATAAGTAGAGCCCGTGCCGGAATCTATAAGTAGGACATGCAATCCTCTTTCAAGGCAAACTTTCGTGGCCGTTAGTCCACATGGACCTGCGCCGACTACGATCACATCAGGGTTGCACTTTTGGCTTAATCCCTTTAATTCATCATTAAGCATCACAAATCCTATTCCACATTAAAACTTTTAATTCTAGTTTTTCACTAGTTTTTGTGAAAACTATACCTTGTACCTAATTATCCGACTAGGTTGATAGACTCTACTTACAAAAAATATCCAGGGCCTCTCGCGAAGAAATCCCTTGGAGGATCGAGGCTTCTTGTTTACCATAGCCGCGTTATTCTCCGCAATCACTATTATTTTCTTGAACAGAAGAAACAAAGTTTCGTTGGAAGCGACAATTTTTATTGCACTTCTAGCTGTCGTCAGTATTGTCTCGAATTTACTCCAATCGTTGGACTCTGTTCTTATACGTGGTGGAGGGATTGGCGACGTCTATGCTGATCGTCAGATGTTCACTAACGTTAGTGAAATATTTGGATTGGCTACATTGTCTACATTTATTGGAGCCTCTATTTTTAGCTTACTATTCCAAAGAAGATCAATCAACGAGATTTCTTTTACTTCATCACTTGACAATGAAATTGCAGAAATCAAACGTCCTTTCGAAGACAAAGAGGACGGGCTCATAGCCCTTTTCATACTCGTGTCTATTGTTGGTTTCTCCTATTACTTGTGGCAGAGCTTTCCATTGCTATTAGCTCGTTCTTCTTATATTTGGGCTATTGAAAAGAACGGGCTGGTCCGTAATCTTCATTACTATCTTCCACTAGTCGGAGTGGTTGCGTTTTATTTGCTTAAATCAGTAGCAGAAAAACCTATTCACAAATTTATGCTTTTCTTAATTTTTATTGGGAGTATTTTTGCATCATTTAGTTCCGGGAGTAGAGTGTTCAGTTTTCAAATTCTTGTACTGACTATTATTTTAAGCATTAGTACAAGTTCACAATTTCTAAGATTCGTTTTTGCAATATTAGGTATTTCCTTGTGCACTTTTTCTTTGAGTTTAATTGTTCAATTCCGATACTTGCCCGAGCACGGACTTGTGCCCTATTTGACTGCTTTAGTTAATTTTTCAGAGCCAACCAATTTCCAACTTAGCCTTGTAACGGGTACGTTCCTACTAGTTATTCCCATAACTTATCTCGGATCCCAACTGATTCCGCCCGAGGGTATGTTGTGGGCACAAGTTTCCCCACTTCCATCAAATTTGAGCGGCTGGAACTTTGTTTCCGACGCTTTAAAACTTAATGAGTTTACTCCAAGTGGCGGAGTAGCTCAGATTGCTTCTCTCGGCACTACTACGTCGTTGTTGTTTTGGCTTTTTATAGGTGCCTACTTAGCCTTTTCGGGAAACATATACTCCCGATTTGCCACGATTTTTACGGAGATTAGATTGATATCACTTGCACTTATAGTTGGGAGTTTTTTGCAATTTATCCAATATTCAATTAGGCTTGGCACCAGGTTTCTCTACCTTCATTTGCTAATTCTAATTGCACTAGCACTTTACTTAAAAATCATAAAGTCTAAAAACAAATATCAACCATAGATCGATGTCTCTAATAAATTACAAAGTTCTTGAATGCTGAATTGAGTTTTTGCAAAATCTATAATTGACTTTACATAACCACTTTCCAAAGACTTTTCTGTTAGATAAATCAATCTACTAGGTATTTCGGTTTGATTAGCCTCAGTAATCACCATCTCTGGAAATCTCCTCTTCAAAAGAGGGGCGATGTCAAAGTGATCGAAAATTAAAACAGGCGTGCCGACACTCATTGCCTCAACGACTGCCATGGGAAAGTTCTCATATTTACTCGTCAAAAGTAAAACCTTCGAAGAACGTAATACGGCCTTAACTTGCCCCTCTCCAATTAAGCCACCAGCATAGGTAATCTTAGAGTGAATGTCACCTTCTAATTCTTTTTGTAACTGATTCAAAGCACCTCCATCAAATCCGTAAATCACAGATGGAAGCGCGCTTTGGTTTGCACTATTTAAGGAGCTAACGAAGTTAACCCATTTTTCTAATCGCTTTATCTCATTAATTCTACCGAGAAATATAATTTCGTTTACTTTTTCTGGCTGCAAATCATCTCCGCAATCTACTTCTATCCCATTCGGAAATAGTTTAAATCTGCTTCTTTTGAAGGGAATCCGATTAATCTCATTTTCAGTTAAGCATAGAACAGCCTTAGCCTTCTTAAACATTTTAGAGAAGATAAACACATCCAAGAGCCGCACAATATTACGCGAATCCGTGACAATCATGCCATGGGTTTGGATTACGAATCTCTTTCGGAATGCGATTGACAAACCTGCAAATAGCATTCCAAAAACCTCACGGCCCAAATGTATGTGAACTATGTCAGCACTTCTTACAAACCGAACTGATTTTAAGAAACCCTTGAATGGTAATAAAGTACTTGGGTCCAAGCTGCCAATTAGAAGAATGGATGGCATAACGTACTCTAAGCAGTGCTGTTGCCTGATAGTTTGAACATAATTAAACTCATTTGATTGAGAAACAATGATTGCATCATGTCCTCTTTTACCCATCGCATTTGCCAAGTTGAGTGCAACCGTGTACGAACCCCCTTGAATGCGAGAATGCTTAGAAATTATATGAATTATCTTCAAACTCTAATCACCACCAACAGGACCAGTTCGAAAAGCATACAAAGCGAACAGGTTAATCTCACACGCTGTCCTATGCCAATAGTCTTGCTAAATGCCATAAACGAAAGATCTCTTAGAATTATGAAGATTAAGCAAAGCTTCCAAGATTTTAGACCAAGTGCTATCACAAAGGGAGAGGAGATAATGACTAGGGCAAGCCATTGTCGGCTAGTTCTATAAATCGATGCAAAAACGTCATAATTAAGTGAAATAAAATTCACTACCTGAGCCAAACCTGAGAGAATTACTAGGCCAATAAGTGGCTTTTGTTGAACTATAAAAGGAAAATATTTGCTAAGTTCATCGAAAAGGAAAAAATAAACTAAAACAAATATGATGTGGGCAGCAAAAAAACTAGTGATTATCGCACGGAGGCCTAGCCGTGGGTCATTCCCCTTTATGATATGAAAATTCTTGCGGTTAAGCGAGTTAAAGGAGATTCCCAAAGCTTCTAAAGGTGCTTTGAAAATTACTTGAAGTAGTGTCCATATCCCAAATTTAGCTGGTGGTAAAAAAAGGCCCAACGAAAAACGATCTAAAAGGGTTATTGCCCAATTTGAAATTGTTAATGATTGAAATTTCCTAAAATCCTTTTTCCACGTTAATTGTTGCTCACCACTTTTATTTCTGAACATAGTTTGGTTTCTTCCTAAAATTCTATAAGTAACCGCTATTAGAGGCTCTAAGCAGATTTGTAAGACAACTAAAGCGAAGACTGATTTGCTAATTAGTACAGTAATTAAACTCACAAAATACGCGATAAAGGTAAGAACGACACGATTTCGGGAATAGGAGCGAAATGCTTCTGTTCTCATTTCGTTTATGTGCAATCTTCTACTCATAGCCCAGGCCGTCGGACAAAAAATCAAAATCCAGAAGAAATTCGGTGCTTGTTTCTCCTTGACCAAGAAGATCATTAAACAAACGACGAGTAAGTTTTGGATAAAAAACTCAGTGAAGGATGTGAGTCTTATTCTATCAATGGAAGTATTTGAAGTGCTGTGATTTAGAAAAAAGTTTCTTAGAGAAGTGTCGAAGAGTCCTTGTATTGCAGTCAAAGTAAGTGTAGCAAAAGCATAAACACCTATTGAACTTAGGGAAACGTACTGTGCTAGTACAATTGCTACAAGAGCAGAATAAACTCTCGTTAAAAGTGGGTCAAAGAACACAAACTTCACAACTTATTTCGTTTCCATTTTCTTTTACTGCGGCGTTTCAGTTCTGGCCAGACTGTGCTTGTATGCATTTGTGAGAGTATGTAAGGTCTTGATATCGGACTAAAGTTTCCGGAAGACTTAAAGAAAATCGTGTCAAAGGCTCGATTCACTTGAACATGGTATTTTTTACTTGGCGAAAGACGCTTAATCTCGATAGCTAAATCTTTCAGATTCTTAACATCTCGACTTGATTGAATTAAAGTAAAATCACTTAACTGTTGAACTAAAGCTTCTGAGCACGTAATGCCAAGATTTTGAAAGGCATTTTTACGAAAATTTAGATGCAAATCCGAATATGAGTACCCCTGATTACTTAAATTTGAATTATGTTTTCTCCAGTAAACCAAAGGTTCCTTTGTCACTTCCCAACGTAAACTGCCATGGTGAGCTAACCAAGTAAGGTAATCTTGCGCCGGATCTTCTAGATATTCGAAATTCATCTCCGCTATGTCTGAAAATCTCATCATTACAGTTGGATGGTTAATGACATTACAAACAGGTAGCAGCGCATCTACTTCATTGGGCTTTAGTTCTGACCAAGAAAATTTATGAGTCAAACGATCGTTCTCATCTATACTTATGACTGGAGAGGATGTTCCAATCACATCTGAATTTGTGGTGAGAAAATCAACTTGAAATTTGAGTCTCTGACTGCTACAAACGTCATCTGGGTCAAGTCGGGCAATAAATTCAGCATCTACGGCCTTTAAGCCGATATTCAAAGCTTTGCTTAAGCCAACATTCTTGCTCAATTTAATAACTTCCAATTTAGCTTTAGGAATTACTCTTTCAGCAATTTCAAGGGAATCGTCAGAAGACCCATCATCGACTAAAAGCACACGCCAGTCATGAAAGTTTTGCAAACTTATACTCTCTAACGACTTGCTGATGAATCGAGCCATGTTGTACACAGGAAGCAAAATGTCTACTCTGGCCATGATTAATAATAGCGAAATTTCATGATTTAGAATAATGTGGAGCGTCTAGCCGTGAAGTAGAATGCTCAAGAATACTGCAAAGGTAAAAATATGGTTCGTAAGCGAGTACTTGTTACAGGTGGTTCGGGATTTATTGGCTGTCATTTAATGGATTCTCTGGTATCCCGTGGCTATGAAGTAAAAAATGTAGATATAAAGAATCCAATAGATGGAAAGCATCATGATGTTTATGAAGTGTGCGATATCCTGAATGTTGAAATGTTATCGAAAGTTTGCCTAAATTTTAATCCAAATTTTATAATACATTTAGCAGCCGTTACCACTCAAGAGGCTCGTCACATAAATGAACTCGAAGTCAACACAACTGGAACACGAAATATTCTAGAAATTTGCTCCAAGATTCCCGATCTTGAAAAGTTTATCTTTGTTTCTACTCAGTACGTTAGTAAACCGGGGGGGAATATTCATGAAAATCTCGATGGGACAGGTTCTTATGGCTTATATGGGCTAAGTAAGAAAATGGGTGAAGAATTAACGAAGACGATGCTTGAACACCGAAAATGGACGATAGTACGACCAACAAATATCTGGGGCCCCTGGCACCCAATCTTGACCAATGGTCTCTGGCATCAAATATTGCAAAAACGGTATCTTCATCCTAGTAATGATGAAACGGTTAAAGCTTATGGTTACGTAGAAAATACCGTGTGGCAGATAGGCAAAATTATTTCAATACCTTGTTTAATTACTGCTGGCAAAACCCTATACTTGGCTGATTGCAATATAAAACAACTTCACTGGGTGAATAGTTTTTATAAAGAATTAAACGGATGTGATGTTCCAACTGTACCGAAGATAGTTTTAAGAATTATAAGTATTGTTGGTGATTTTTTGAAATTTTTTGGAATCCACTTTCCTTTATATCGGAGTAGATACAAGAACTTAATCACCTCCAATCCCGTACCACTTGAGCAGACTTTTGAACTCTTAGGCTCTCCGCCGCACACTCTTAGGTCTGCAACTTCTTCAACCTGTGAATGGTTGGTTAGTAGACAAACCTGAGTTTAGTTTCTAGTCTTCTTGTCCTGAAAGCAAATCTATATTGCTAGTAATTTCCTAACTTCCGTCAGGGCCATTTTAACCTAAGAAAGCCACTCCTAACGGTAAGTTTAGTAGATCCTCTAACTCTGAAACTCTAGTGTAAAAGAGAACTTTTTTGCACTAAACGATCGTTATGCGAGTTTTGGTTACTGGAGCTGCCGGATTCATAGGAAGTCACTTTTCCGAGAGATGTATCGATTTGGGTTATGAAGTAATTGCTATTGATTCCCTTAATGATTTCTATTCAAAGGAGATTAAATTGGAGAATTTAAAAAATTTGAATAGTTTGAAGTCTGGGAAGTTCCGCTGGATTCAGAGCGATGTTTTGCATATTCAGAACTCCGACCTCTTAGGCGTAGATGTCATTGTGCATCTCGCAGGACGTCCTGGTGTTAGGTCGAGTTGGGGAGGTGAATTTGTGAAGTACGTCAATGATAATATTCTTGGAACACAACACCTTTTCGAGTTAAACAAGGGATTGCGTCCGATCACTTATGCTTCTTCTTCTGTTTATGGAAGTTCGAAGGGACTCTCATTTAAGGAATCTAGTTTATGTAACCCTCTCTGTCCATACGGTGTAAGCAAACTCGCAGTAGACCATCTATCCAGTTCCTATCATGAGCGCTACGGTGGCACTTATATTGGGGCTCGATATTTTACGGTTTATGGTCCCAGACAGCGCCCGGATATGGCATTCACTCAAATTTGTCGATCTTTATTTTCTTCTGAAATCTTTCAAGTATTTGGCGATGGTAGACAAATCAGACATTTTACTTACATCGACGACGCGGTCGAAGCCACAGTCAGCTTATAAACATCGAAACAAACTGGAACTTTCAATATCGCAAGTTCCGAACCTACCTCTTTGATAGATTGTTTTAATATCTTTAATGAAGCCTCAGGTAGTGAACTCCAAACGCAATTTACGCCGACAACCTCTGAAAAGAGCCCCGAGATACTGGCAGATACCAACAAAATTTTTGAAGAATGTGGGTGGAAGCCTCAAGTAGCAATTCAAAAAGGTATTCGCGCGCAATGGGATTGGGCTTTAGCTAACTCAAAATTACTTTCTAAATTAGATTTCTTTAGAAATCTTTAAACTATTTAGACCCCAATGTATTCTGATTATAAACTTGTAGCCCAGTTAATTCTAGTGGATCTTTTTGATTGCTCGTACTGATTAGCCTGCACCTTACTTCTTTGATTATTTAACATGGTTGTAATCTTCTCTGATAACGCCCTAGGGTTACCAGGCTCGCAGTGATTCAGGGAGTATTCCAACACTTTTGAGAAAGTACTACTACTTTGTGAGCAAACCACTAAAACGGGACTCCCACTACTTATGTAACTGGTAAGTTTACTCGGAACCGACATTTCCTGTTCAAAATTTCCTTCGTGCGATATCAGAATGTCAGCACTGCATAGTAACGACATATACTCTTCGAAAGGAACTAAGTCTCTAATTTCAACGTTTTGTGAATTCCTGGCTTTAACCTCCAGCTCATGTTTTGCATTTCCATCACCAAACAGAATCACTCTTACGTGTGAATCCATAGACTCCAGATGTTTTGCAGCTTCTATAAGATTTTCCAAATTCTGTTTCCTGCCAAAACTTCCTGTATACAGCACAATCTTCTGGCTTTCAGTCCAACCCCATTGTCTTCTGGCTTGAACATACGGTACTTTCTCCAGCGGAATAAGAGAATAATTTTCCGTGACTGATATTCTTTTGGCATCTACTCCACACATCTCAAGATATTTAACGAAACCATTACTTATAACGCCGACGTTATCAGCATTCACTAAAGCTTTTTTTTCAATTAGGAAAGTTATTCTCTCAATTAGACCCTTAAATTTTCCACTCGTTTGCTTCGAAGCTGCAGCTACCAAGTCTTGGACCAAAACTTTAAGTTTTGCTTCATTCCTCCTTATTAATTTTCCCGCGACAACAGACATTAAGCTAGGCGACACAGCGATTACCACGTCAGCGTTATCTTTACGAACTCTTGCTACTACGTGAAAACAGAAAGTAAGCTCATATAGAATTCTTCCGAATGTTGAGTACTTTTTGGGTACATGATGCCAAAATCTTCGAATCTCTATTCCGTCAAATTTTTCTTCAAAGTAGAGACCTTTTACGTAAACTGGATTAGTTTTCCAGTGAGGGTAGTGTGGCAAGCCTGTTAAAACCCTAACGGAGTGCCCCTGACTCACTAGCGACTTCGCTAAGTCGGTGGTGTAGGGGCCACAACCTGTCTGTTCGGGAAAGAAATTTATACCGATAATTGTAATTCTCAATGACATATTTAACCTAACTCTGTTCTTTTCAAGGCAACTAAGATGCTTTTTTTGAAAACATTGAAAGTATATATAACTTGCCTCATTAAGCTACAGATTTATGCGGCTAAGCTCAAATTGAACCATTTTTCTCGCCAAGTCTGGAGTAATTGTATTGGGAGTCCAACCCAGAACCTTCTCTGCCTTCGAATAATTGCCAATAAGTGCGTCTACTTCAGTAGATCGAAAATAGCGTTCGTCTTTTCTTATGTAATTTTCAAAGTTTAAACCAACTGTCTCAAATGCAAATTGTACAAATTGACGAACGGTGTATCCAGTATTAGTGGCTAACACATAATCATCTGGTCTTTGGTGCTGGAGCATCATCCACATTCCCTCAACATATTCTGGCGCGTATCCCCAATCACGAATTGCTTCTAAATTTCCCAGTTATAACTCATTCTGTAATCCTGATACAATTCGCGCAGCGGCAATTGCGATTTTTCTAGTTACGAAAGTTTCGCGGGTCGTGCGTAACAAATTTCTCTGCCGCTTTACTTCTTCGTTGCCCAGAAAATTTCTGCGATTTCATCAATCTTCGAGATTAGCTTCTCGGCAACAGCAACATCATTTGTTCCCTTGGTGCCGGTAGCTCCAGCCAACTTGGTTGCCTCGTTGAAGAGAGCATGGAGTTGTGGGTAAGCCTCGAAGTGGTTTGGCTTGAAGTAATCAGTCCAAAGTACCCAGAGATGTTCTTTAACTTGATGTGAGCGTTCTTCCTTAATTGCAACAGCGCGTGACTTGAAATCTGGATCGCTTGATGCGGCG
>Ga0194133_10005059_pt1 | contig 17057 bp, 19 predicted proteins | sample TA2KigOf40mmetaG_FD_155448 | JGI IMG/M metagenome (GOLD analysis project Ga0194133, IMG submission 155448) | Freshwater microbial communities from Lake Tanganyika, Tanzania - TA2015055 Kigoma Offshore 40m | ecosystem: Environmental > Aquatic > Freshwater > Lake | place: Tanzania: Lake... | reverse complement strand
GAAAATTTGGAACTATAACAGATGCACACGGTGAAATGACTAGACAGGGTATAGAATTGGCTCGAAAACTTGGAGCCTCTCATTTTGTACACGGACCAACAACTTCTCGTGGACATATCCTGTCTCATGAAGAAAAAGGTCGAATTCTACAAAGTGCAGCAAAACCTCATCTTGGAGACATAAACTATTCTGTGACTTCTTCCGAATCCGTAAATCCTTTTCATCATATTGACGAATTAATTGGTCAAGGACATACGAAAATTCATTTTATTGGAGGATCGGATCGGATAACTACAAAAGGACCAAATAATCTTGCAGACAGTTTAACCAAATACATGACTAAACATGGAGGAAAATGGAAAACACAATCTGGAGAATTAGTTGATTTAGATTTGCAATTTCATCAGGTAGGAGAAACCAGAGGATCTGGTACAGAAATGAGTAATATATCTGGTACTGCGTTGCGAAATGCACTGCAGCGCGGAGACACAAAAGCAGCACACGGGATGATGCCTCGTATGATGTCTACTACACAAAAAAATAAATACGCCAAGCGTCTCATGCAAGATTCTTTAAAAGAGTCTATTTTATCTAATATAATGAGTTTTTTAAGAGAAGAAGGAGAGGCAGTACAAGCTTCTCCTGTTATAAATAGTGTAGGTGCAGGAGGCATCGCAGGTATAGGACAAGATGCCTCAGACGGCAATGTTGTAGTAAGACGGCGTCCACCTATACTAAGGAGAAAAAGAAGAAAATGATTCCAACGGAACTCATAACATTAATAGGAGGTGGAGTGACAGGATTCATATTCCGTCACATGGCAGAAAAAAGAAAGAACGATCAAGAAAACTTTCAACGACTTTTGACTGCCCATAATGCTACAGAATCTGCAAAAGATGCAGCAGTAAAACGAGTTCCTGTTGATGTAGGAAAAGGAGTTCGTCAAACAATTGTACTGGCAATTCTTTTTGGTACAATACTGGCTCCGTTTATTCTTCCGTTTTTCAATATACCAACAATAGTTGAAGTAGAATACAAATCACCCGAATGGTTGTTTGGATTAATTCCGTCTTCTACCACAACCTTGTTTCAAACCGTTAACGGATATTTGTTTACAGTAGAAAACAGACAAATATTAGTTTCAATCGTAGGGTTTTACTTTGGTAGTGCAGCTGCTGCAAATAAATCATAAAGGAGTATCACATGGAATGGTTAAACAGTAAATTAGTATCTGGTGCCAGTTGGTTGAAATGTAAAATTCAACCAGTTCGTTTATGGATATGCAATATAATCGGATGTTCTAAATCTACTAGTTGTGAAACTAGTCGTAAGATCGAAACAAAAACAAAAATTAAACTTCGAAAGAAAGCAAAGAAAAAAGGTAAATAAATGAAAAATATATTATGTACTTTGACAGTTTTAACAACATTATGTGGGTGTAGTCCTGTAGTAAAGATGCCGGAGTTTACTAAAAAAACTCCTGATGTTCTAACAAAAGATACTGATGTTGTTTTAAACGAATCTTCTACTGTTGTGTTACCCAGAGGAACGGATGTTCAGACAACAGAGGCTCAAGTTCAGGCAACATTAGGTGAAACTGTAAAGTTTGAGACAAATTCAAAAATATTTGAATTTCCAAAAAATACTCAAATTATTATTCCTTCTAATACTCTTTTGATATTAAATGAACCTGTTTCTGTTAAATTAGATTCTGGAGCTGAAATATCACTTAAGAGTGGTACAGAAATAACAGTTACTCGTTTTAATTGGTATTCCCTATTATTTTATTTGTTACTGATTGGCGTGGTCGGATGGTGGTATATTAAAACCAGATCTACGAATAAAAAACCTCAATTATTGGAAGAATAAAATAATATAAATACATTGATGCGTTCATTCTTACAATATTTGACAGAAATTCAAGGCCGAGATCCAAGACAGGATGCCATCGCTGTCATGCACTCTGTTGTTAAAGGAACTGCAGAATCACCTGAACCTCACCATATAGAAATATACGAACAGGCACTAAACGCAGTCCGGAAAGCACATGACGGCTCTAAACCTACTCGAGATTATCTTCATGCATTAGGAACAGGACTGATTGGAGAATTTCCTACTCTAAGAATAGACGGAGAATCTGTAATGCCCGCTGCAGTTCATTCGTTTTTTATGCACGGATTACACGAAACACCAATAACAGAAGCAAAAAGTCCAGCCTGGACCAGAAAAGAAGGAAAAGATCCCAAAGGAGGCCTTAATCGAAAAGGAGTAGCTTCTTATCGAAGGGCAAATCCTGGGTCTAAACTTCAAACCGCAGTCACCAAAGATCCATCAAAAATTAAAAAAGGTTCCAAAGACGATAAACGAAGAAAGTCGTTCTGTCGAAGAATGACCGGTATGAAACGAAAACTAACCAGTGCAAAAACTGCAAACGATCCAGATTCCAGAATTAATAAGGCCTTAAGAAAATGGAATTGTTAACCAAAGAGTATCTAAATGTCAGATCCTAAACAAGAAAACAAAGATTCAATTGTAGAAAATATAGCAAATTGTATTTCAGAATTTGCTAAAAAAAATAATTTAAACTCTGTTACAAAAATAAAAAATCCAAATCCGGTAAATAATAATTTACAAAATAGTCCATTAAATCGGTATTGGGGAAAAGATAAGTAAATTAATCGTTAAGTTTTTCGTGTAAATATTTGCAGATGTAGTACGAATCTACTATATCACAAACCGGATTTGATATTTTTATTTTATCAGGAGACACTAATTCCATAAGAGGAATACTGGTGTCTTCCATGAACTGTTCGTACATTTTTGATTTATCTGAATTTCCTTTACCTGTTGCTGATTTCTTTATTGTTGTGGGAGGAACTACTTCCACTGGTATTCTGCTTTGCCAGAGTTTATACTTTAATATTCCAGTATTTTCTGCAATATTGAAAACTCTTCCTTGTGCAGTATACGCGTATCCTTCCAAACACACTTGATCTATTCCTGCCACTATTCCCATTACCCAATCTGAAATTGAATCGTATCGTTCAGATTCTTCGTTGTATTCTTTAAAGGTTTCACCGTGAATGTTATTAAGAAATGTTTTAGAATACTTCTTAGTATCAGAAAGAAAATAAAAATTACAGTGTTTAAAATCAAATGGTATAGTACTGTCGGTAACACATATTGCCGGACCGTTAAGACTGTAATCTATTCCAGCGATTATCATCGTACTATTTAGTTTTAGACAAGATCCAACTCAGATAATAATCTACTCGCACAAATGAATTTTCTATAAATTGTATCTTTCCTTCCACCAAAGTGGCCGAAAAATTACTTACTATTCCTATTAAATGTTTTTTTCCATCAATTTGAGCGTATACTGCACCTCCTGAATCTCCAAACCAAACTGTACCATTAATAGGAAGAACTTTAAATTGATTTTCTTCTCGTTGGAGAACTCCGTAAAAGAAAAACTTACGCCACTGACTTTGTTTTTTAATTTTTGCGCCCCATCCTGAAATATCAATTTGTTGATATTTTGAAATTTTAGATATAGATTGACACAGTGAATAAGTTTCTATATCTAGAATTGGTTCATTTAACACAATTATTCCGATATCATTTAAAACCAATTCACCTATTCCGTATACAGGATGAAGTATTGTTTCACTGATGCAAAAAGTTCTACCGTCTAATAATCTAACATAATCTAAATTACCACCATCTATACAATGTCCTGCAGTAAGAATATAATACGGACTAATTAAAACTCCGCTACCCACAAATGAGTCTGTGGAGTGTAGTGCAACAACACCGGGATACGAATCTGTTTCGGTGGTGCATATATCGAATCCTTGAAATATTCCTAGTTTAGGAACAGTTTCTTTTGATTCAACCTGGACGATTGGTTTGGAGATGCTGCAACCAATCAACAGCAATGATAAAACAAACCAGTTAAGGACTTTGAACATAAAGAGCCCTCCTAGTTTATTTATAAGCCTATTGATTTATAATAGTATTTTATTAATTAGTTAAATCAACAAAATCACACTTGTCACCCGAACAGGCAAGAGTTTGATTACCCACTGTTTGATCTTCTTGTTCAAAAGAAACCAGTTCTCCAGTCCAATTGATTTGTTTAGGTAATATGTTGCTTAAACTTTCCCATTCGTCTTTGGTGCATTCTTGATACGGTGCCTGACGGTACGAATGATCGGAATGAGGTAAAAACGATATTCCGCTGATTTCATCAAAGTGTTCGTATACCCATGCACCGACGTCCATCCATTCAGATTCTTTTACTGTTACAGTTATACTGGGTTTATGTTCACACCAATGTCTTTGATAAGTTAACCATATCTCGAGATGGTCAATTGCAGTCAGATCGTTCCTGGTAAAAGAATTAGGACAATTTATTGGAAAAGAAAATACCATGGTAGAATCTGGTTTCATTACGCACGGTTCTGCGGGAAATCCTTTATCTAACATCATTTGACACAACGGGTCTTTTCTGTCTGCACGAACTGTACGAATATAGTATTTACTGTGTCTTGGATGAATTCCACTGGCAGAATCTGTTAATTGTGAAACTGTACCACTAGGTTTTATGCACGTAATTGCAGCAGCAGGATTGATTCCGATACGTTTTGCCCAATCTTTATTAGTTGTGATTGCACTAGAACGAAGATCGTCCAACAAAGTTTCTAGTGTTTTGCCGGGATTTCTCATCATCTTGTTGTCTAAAATACCAGTAAGAGAAACTCCTAATAGTGCCTCTTCCTGACAGTTTTTCTTCCATTCTGAAGACAAATACGGAAAATGAGTCAATGACGCCTGCCAGGTTCCTAGTATAGTGGCAAGTTGGACTTTTCGTTTAAGAGTTTCTGGAGTATCGTCTTCTCTTACAATTATTTCTGTCAGATTGCAAAATTCACGATCTCTCAGAATAATTTCTGAACACGGATTAGTACCCCATTCGTAATTAGGATCTCGTCTGTCTCCTAATTTTGCAACAGTTTTCTTACAGGCATCACGATTAAAAATTCCTCGTTCTCCACTCTTTGATTTATAAAGAGATAACCACTCTTCCATAAACACACCAATATCAGGTTTTTCTTTATACGCAACAGAATTGTTAGACAATGCCCGTTGAGGATTTGCTTCCCACCACTGTCCTACTTTGGCGTCTCTCATTTTCTCGTCTGTTAAATTAGACAGAGAAATTAATGCAGATCGACGAACTCCTCCTACGACTACAACTTCAGCAATTTTACATACGATATCGTGGCACTCGATGCTCGTAAGTTTTCTGCCAGCAGCCCTCTTGAATGTATCAACGGTAAATCGGAACAAATCATTGAGCGGTTGCGGTCCAGATGCTCGACCGCCGAAGGTTTTAAGTCTTGCTCCTGCAGCTCGTATCTTCTTAAGGTTCCACCTCGGAATTTGACCAGCAATAAGTAACGAGACGAGTTCTTTGTAAGATCTGGCCCATCCTGCTTTGCTGTCTTCCACGCAGATTTCAGTCTCCGATGGAGAAAAGTTTTCAGCAATTGTAGGAAGTTTTTCAACATATTGGCGTTCTACACTAAATCCTACTCCAGTACCACACATCAATATGTATAAAATTTCATCAAAGGCTCTAACTCTGTTAACTGCAACATAACTACAATTGTATCCTGCAGTGTTGTCTCTGTCAAGTGCCTCACCAGAAGTCATTAACGATCTCATACTGGGCATGATTTCCAGATTTAAAACACTGGTTTCTAGTTCAGTTCGTAATTGTTTAGAAAGATTATATTTTTGACTTTCTGCCAAATGATTTTCGAAAAAATCAAAATACCGTTTAACGGTTTCCGTCCAAGTTTCTCGTCTGTGTTCTTTTTCTAACCATCGGGAGTATCTGGAAAGATGAATGAACTGCTGATAAAGTGACGGTAGTTCTATTTGATTTTTCATAAGGTATTTCTTTATTTATGCAGATTGAATCAAACATGACCAAGACTCTGGAAAAAGCTTTCGAATTATGCTAGAAACGGCTTCTGCGTACTGTTGTATTTCCCATTGTGCATGAGGATCCGAGCGTTGCTTATAAAATCTGGCAAAGGCAGCAAGAGAACCCGTCCACCACCATTCAGTAAAAACTCCCTGGGGTAAAACAAATCTGGCCTGTTCTGGTGCAACACCCGATTCGATCAATAACTCATAATGCTTAATACAACTTTCCAAGGCATCGACGTATCGTTGAGTTCTAAGATGAATCTCCTCTGCACTTTCAATGAAACCACTTGATCCTTGTTTTGCTCCTTCTGTTGGAGCCTTTCTCCAGAGTGGAATGTAGAATTCTGGAGGATCAGTAACGTATCGACGAGAAACTTCGTTTTCAACAAATCCTTGTTTGTGTTTAAAGAATTGAGTGCGTATTGAAATAGGAGCCTTGATTCGTAGAGTAATTTGAGGATGTGCAAACGGAGTCCAATGATTGTGTTTGGCAAGATATTTAATTAGTTTTTGGTCTCGGTCTGCTAGAGTTTTTTCGGTCCAGTTTTGATCTCCTTCCCAATCACTTTCTTTCTGAAAAGAAACTCTAGCTGCATTTACAACAGTCAGATCGCTACCCATGTGATCCACATAGTCGACATAACCACGATTAAGAACTTCTATTCTGTTTATCATGGATTAATTGTCACTGCGTAATCTAATGCTCGCTTAAAAACGTCAGGATAAACTTCTCGAATATATTCTATAAAGTTCGAAGTAAACATAAGATATGCGTCCTCGAATTGTTCTATTTCTTCTGGTGTCATATTTTTAAAATCTTCATTCATAATTTTCTCCATTCATTTAAATTCAACATAGCAGATAATCCGGAATGGGTGTTACTTCGTATTGTATCACACACATCAATTCCTTGCAAGACCATGTCATTAACATCTTTAAGCTTGTTTTGTTTGGGCCAAATACAAACTCGTTTTCCGTCTCTAATAAGTTTTTCTAAAATTCGAACTATTTCCTTGTTTCTGGGTTCGTTGTCTAGAACATATACTGCATCCACTATATCAAATCTAGACTCCATTTCACGAAAGTTACTGGATCCAAGACATCCTACTGCATTGTCTAGAAACATACTGTCTATTGGTCCTTCCACCACTGTAACAGTTTTGTTTCTATCTATTCTGTCTATACCGTAACAAAGAGGATCTTCTGTTATTCGTATAGTGATATATTTGGTCTCGTTTCTGGATCCTTCTAATATTCTTCCTTGAATTCCTTGTAACTTGCCTGATTCATCCATTATCGGAATAACTAATCTGGGTTCCTCAAATAGATCGTATTTGGAATTGATTTCTTTGGCCAACTTAGCAAAATTTTCTGCGTAACCAAACCGATGATAGTAACAATCTAATTTTCTAGATTGAAGATATTTTTTACAGATATGATCGTCTGGTAAGTCGGAAACAGGTATATAAGAATACTGTTTTGGAATACTTGCTGGTTCTGGGTACAACTCTTTGGTTGTTGGTTTGATATAATTTGATTTATTATTTTCTCCTTTGGCGTATCGTTCCAGTGCGTATTGACGACACAGAGTTGGTGCCATTCGTTCTAAAAAATTATAAACATTTAGTCCAGCACCACAATTGTGACATTTAAAAAAGAAATCATTATTCTTTTTAAAGAAATATCCTCGAGCTTTTGTTTTGCTTTTTGTGGAATCGCCACAAATAGGACATCTGCAATTTGCCAGTTTAGTAGATTTCCACTTGAATTTTTTTAAAAGTGGAGAAACTAAATTTATATATTTAACATCAATATACGAACACATTAAAAATTCCAGGCAGAGGCATTAGGAACACGTTTAGGAATCAGATCTATCTTTTCTGTAGAAATAGGAACAGTTTGTTGTTCTCGTTTAACATCAAATAATTTCATCTTTGAACGATTAATTCCGACCAAAAACTTTCTGTTTACAACTGTGTCGTTGTATCGATTCTTTAACTGCTTGATTAGAATCTGATTCATTTCATCTAATTCGTCATTGGATATCATAGCAAACATGAAGTCTGCAGTTGCAGGAAGTCCAAACGATTCAGATGTGTCTTCTAGACCTATATCACTGTTTTGATATCCTGTTCTGTTAACTTGAGTGGCACTAAACACAGGAACATTATACTCGACAGCAAGTCCTCTGAGTTCTTCTGCAATCGACTTGACATAAGTATACGAATTGGTATTGTTTGCATTTTTGAGTCGAGAAGAAGAACAAATATTTAAGTAATCAATGAATATAATACTGGGTTTGAATCGTTTCTTGAGCCAAAGTTCGTCTAACAAGAATCTGAAATGATTTGCATTTGCTGTTGCTGTCGGATACTCTTTAATAATAAGTTTACCGGTGACTACTTCTGATATACTTTCGATTCGTTTATCGTACATAGTTTTAGGTAATTTCTTTAAATCATCCATTGTGATATCTAACAGATTAGCATCTATTCGTTCTGCAATTCGTTCTTCTGCCATTTCACAAGTGATGTACAGTACATTCTGATTTTGTTTTAAACAATTTGCAGCGTGATGACAAAGAAATAAAGATTTACCTACACCTGTTCCTGCCATTACTATATTCAAAGTTTTAGCAGGAGTTCCTCCGTTTGTAATCAGATTAAAATACTCTAGATCAAATCCAGTTTTTTGTTCTACTGTATGATAAAAATTATATCGTTCTTCTGCGTCTTCGATATAATCGTGACCAATATGACTGTCAAAAGATACTGCAAGTGCCTTGGAAAGGATATCAGGTATTGCACCAGAATCAGATTTTCCTTTTCCGTCAATAATATTGATCGATTCCATTATGGCATTGTAGACTGCACTGTCTTTACAAAACTTTTCTGTTTCGTCCATAAGCCAACTGAAATCTACATCTGCAACAGGTCGATACGCGTCTTCTATGAGTTGACCAATAGTAGTAACTTCTTCTTCTGATATTCCTTCCAACTTATCCAACATAATACCTAATACTTCTTTAGTAGGAAGATTATTGTATTTTGTTATAAAATCAGAAATCAATTCAAAAAAGAATTTATCTGTTCTGGATTTAAAGTATTCTGACTTTAAAAACGGAACAACTTTTCTGGAATAAGATTCGTTCTTTACAAGATTTGAAAATATTACCGATTTAATTTCTTGCATTTCGTATCCTGTGCATCAATCTGAACCGCCGTATTTAAACACCTTTCCTGCTGCCTCATCTAGTTGTTTTAGAATCTCTGGGGTAAAATACTTTTCTGGATTATCGTTAATTTGTTTTTCGAATACTCGTTCTCCATTGGGTAATTCTATTTTAGTGCTGTTCTTTTTGAACAGTCCTTGTTCCAGTGCCAGATCAGTCAAACCGTAATACAGGTCTAGTCCAGTATCGTAATTTAATCTGACATCTACCATCTTATTTTCTTTGGTAAGTCTTCCTTTATACAGTTTACAATGAATGATATTTCCTACCACATCACCGTCTGCGTTTTTGTCTTTTTTCTTGGACAAATACACAATAGTAGACGCAGCATATTTAAGTCCTGTTCCGCCTCCCATTTCTTTTGTTGGAACATATGACCCAATAACATCATAAGTATGGTTTGTCATTATTAACGGAATCTTTGCCTGACCCAGTTTAAGAGTTAAAACACGGAAAGTAGATTTTACCACTTGTGCTCGAGTCATGTCTCGAGTGGACTTTCCTTCTGCAGTATCAGCAACTTCTTTTTCGGTAGACAACATACCAAGAGAATCCAGTACAACCATAATAGGCTTACGTTCTGCTTCAGGTTGTTCCAAATAACGATCAATAATAGAAATTAATTGACGACGAAATTCTTCTACAGTAGAAACGGGAAATACTGCAACTCGAGTAGGATCCACTCCTCGTTTTACAAACATATCAGATGTAACTGCCTGTTCTGTATCAAAATACAAAACAACTGCATCTTTGTTGTCTTTCAAAAACTTACAAACAATACCAACAGAAAAATAAGTTTTACCTGTACTAGACTCTCCTGCAAGTGCCAGGATTTTATTGTTTGCGATTCCACCGTGAATAGAACCAGATAACAATGCGTTTAAAATATAACTTCCTGTATCTAAAAATCCGTCCACGTCACTTCCGTCAATTCCGTCTTCCACGACAGATGCGTATTTATTTCCTGAATTTTTGATTATGTCTTTAAGATAATTACTCATATTTTCCTTTCAATTAAACAGACTTTCTAAAGTATTTTGTTTTTCTGTGTTCCACCCTATTGTTTTCAATATACCAACCAACGGATCTATAAAAGACTTTTCGAATTGTGCAGTATAGTTCACATACTCGTTCAAGTCAAATTCTTTTGGTATTACTGTAGAAAAGCTTAACACATGATCTTCTCCTCGAGCACCACCAAACGGATTAGGTATTTTCAAATAAACAAATTTAATTTTGTCTCCGTCTGAAATAGGCTTGTATTTTTTACCCAATTTCATTTGATGAATATTCCAATTGTAAATAAGGGCACCTTTAACTGCTATCGGAGTGTTCTTTTTATATATGGATATGCCGTCACTGTATTCAGAAATTCCGTTTACTGATCGGGGAAAGGCTATTTGTTCTGGAGTAAACGTCATGAATTTTGTTTTAAACTCTTGAATATGATCAATCAAATCTTGTTCTGTCTTATTCATAATAATATGAATACAAGACTTAAGTTCTTCTCTGATTATTTCTGGAGTAGAACTTCGTGTAGTTTCGATTCCCATAATTTTAAGTTTGGGTTCAGTATAACGAATTCCTTCTGAGTCCCAGACATTAAGAATATATCGTTTCTTTGCAGTCCATAGGCCTTTGTTTGCAATAACTTCACGACTCATAAACATCATGTTTTGTTTTGCATTCATGAGTTTTGCCAGTCGAGAAAATTCTTTGGCGATAAACGGTTCGATTATTTTTTCTGAAAATTTATTTAAGAAATCTACACCTGCAGCAGTATCTGTATTGTCTTTCAGAGCCTGTTTAACTGCAGGTGCCAATCGAAGATACACAGAATCTGTATCGCTTGCAATTACATAATCTACTTCATTGGTCTTGAATAGTTTATTTAGATATCTGTTTAACGATTTTCCGATCCATTGAATACTCAATTGACCTGAAAGAGTAATTGCCTCTGCCAGTTCCACATCGAAAAATCGGAAATATTCGTTCCCTATTGCGCCGTAAGCAGAGTTCAATTGAATCTTCTTGACCATTTGAAAATTCTTAAATTTAGATATATCGTATTCTATTTTTTTTCTGTCCTCGGAATCTGTATTTCCTAGTTTCTCTAGTTTTATTTGACTGGCCAACATGAGATTTTTGTATTTCTTTCGATCCTCGTACATAGATTCCATGAGATCTGCCAGAAATCCTGTTTGATCTTTATTGAAAGCAACACCGTTTGCAGCGAATGTTACATCTTCTTCCTGTGCCTGCTTTGTTTCAGGTAAAACGTCTTCGGACTCATTGTACGTTAATATGCGATCAGGATTTATTTTATTTCTTCGCCAGAGTTTACTGTGTAACTTAGTTTCTGGCGAAATATTGAATTGCATAATAATATGTGGATACAGAGAATTTAAGTCAAAACTTACTACCCAATCGTGCATTCCTACAAGAGGATCTTTAACATACGCTCCTGCATATTGTTCTTCTTTTTTCACTCCTTTTTTAGGAGGAACAACTATTTTCTTACGAATAAGATAATTGTATATGATAACATCCCAGGTTTTAACTTGACTGAATACATCAGTAAAATTTACTCCAGCACTATAGGCAAGTGCAACAGCAAGTTCCAGTAGTTTGAGTTTTGATTCTAATTTGAATACTAGTTCAACGTCTTGAATATTATATTGAACAAACTTTTGAAAGTTTTTCTTATAGAATTCTGAAATACTTTCGTATTCGTCGTAACTAGTTTTAGTTTCATTCAGTTCGATTCTGGCAATATTATTTAACGAATAAGACTCTCTGGTAACATAAGTAAACTTTTGATACAACTCCATGTAGTCTACAATAGAAATTCCCACAATATCGTACACTAGATGATCTTTATTTTTATAATTGACCGTTTTTTGTTTAATAGTTTTCCAAGGAGAAATTCGTTTAAAATCTTTTGCAGATAGAATTTCTTTGATTCTATTCAACAAATACGGAATATCAAAAAACTTTACATTCCATCCAGTGATAATATCAGGAGGTTCTGCTGAGACATAATCTAAAAATGCTGTCAACATTTCTGCCTCATCGTCGTACGAGAATACTTGTACGGATTGATCAATATGTGTGTATTGACCAAGACAGAAAACTACATTTTTTTGTTTGTTTGTTTTTATTCCGATACAAATAACGGATTCCGTTGGCATTTCAATTGACGGAAATCCTTCTTCGCATGTAGTTTCGATATCGATATACATGATATCCAAATCGTCAAACTTGTAATCTGCAATATCAGAATATTGTTGACTTATAAATTGGTACTCAAATCCGATTGCACCGTGAATTCTGAAATTGTCTATTCCAGTATGAGATCGAATAAATTCTCTGTAATCAGAATTATCTGCAAATTCTAATCTGGATACTGGTTTGCCGTCTATAGTTTTATATTCGGATGATTTATCGGATTCAATCCAAACAGACGGTTTGAATTGTATTGTTTTTTGTACAGACTTTCCGTTCTCTCGTTCTCGTAACAGAATTTTATCGTACGCACTGTGAACATTTGTATAGAATTTACTCATTAGTTTTTTTAGACTTTATATAGGCAGAAAACAGTATGCAATAGTTAACAATATCTAATATTGCGTCTTCGTATCCTTCGTTAGTAACCATTAGTTTACCGTCTGCTGCAAATGTACTCAAGCGAGAAAGTTTATCTGTCATTCTGACTAAGAAACCTGTTTCAGTGGAACATATTCCCATGGCCTCACATCTTTCGAAATTTGCAAATGGAGTAGTTCCAGACTTTCCTGCGTAGTCGTTATTTTTCATACGCATAATATTGAGTGCCTGATCCGTGATCTTTTTATGATGTTCAAATAATTCTTCTCGGTTCATTGTATTCCTTTCAAACAAATAAATTTTCTAACGTGGGTAAATGAAATTTTGCTTCTATATCTTTCGAAAAACACCAAACGTTTTCAATGAAAATAGTAGACAGGTGTTGTCTTAAAACCATAGTGTCTAGTTTCTTGGGTCGTTGTTTAATTCGCATTCCTACTTGACCAATAAATCGACAATCTGATTTAGTTTTCATGTAATCTACTAAATCATCACATGCTCGATATCTTTTATTTCGAACCTGTGGATCCATAATATTAATACAAACAAATCCACCGCTTCGGGTTCTTTGCCAGACTCTATCCATCATGGGAAAATAAAAACCTGTTTTCCAATTTTCGTATTCTGCGTATCTGCTCCAAGACTGATCTTCTTGGTTCGGACCGCCCTTGTTGTATTGTTCTGTTGAAAAATATGGAGGACTAGTAAAAGTGCAATCAAATTCTACTTTAGGCCATTCCATGTCTTCTGCAGGTTTTCTAAAAATAACAACTAATTTCTTTCCTCGACACTCAAACCAGTCAGGACCCTCGGTTATTTTAGGATCTGTACCTAAAAGCCTTTCGTACTCCAGGCATTGCGTTTTATAGGTCTCAAATGTGGCAGGATTCGGATCACATCCGTAGTAGGCCTCGGTCATTGGCGTCGCGTAGAACCCCGCCAAACGGTCGCCCCATCCACAGGAGGTGTCGCAGACGATCTTTGCGCGAGTAAGGTCGTAAAACGTCTTGGCGACGTTGGGCTTGAACTGTGTGGCAACGTATGCCCCTAAACGAAACGATCCTCTATATTCAGTTAGGCCTATACTCTTGTTTCCTAGACGCCAGAACGTCCAATTCATTCGTTCTAATTCTTGTTGATTTTTCCAGATTTCCAGTGGACTACTAAATCCGTAAGATCCGCAGGCCATTCTGTTTTTTTGTTGAAAATAATTGCTTACTGGATTAAATTTATTGTGAAGATCTATAACAAGTTTTCCGTATTGAGAAAACGGATATTTGTAGTCTGAATATTTTTCTACTACATTTGAAAAATTTGTTAGTAAAAAATCAGAAGAATTCATTGTCTTTAGGGCCTGAAATCGTTCTTCCATCATTTCTTTTGAAATATTAATGAACGGAAATTCAGGTCGATGAGTAACAATGTATCGGGCAAATTCTGTTTTAATTTGAGCCTTCGTCCACAGACGATTCATTTCTGCCCAAACGTTTTCATCTAAAATAGGAATTCCGTTAGAATTTGCGTTTTCTAACAAAAAATCTTCAATTGTTTTGGTTTTCATTTTGAATATTCACACCAGTAGAACCAAATCCACCCGTGCGTTCAGTTTGTTTAGGAGCAGTATACCGTTTTTCTAGTTTACAGTCAAGCCTGGAAATTAATTCTGCTTGGGCTATTCTGTCTTGATTGTAAATTCGTTGAGTATGCATAGAAATATTTGTTAACATAATAAACAATTCATCGGTATAATCTTCGTCTATAATTCCTTCTGCATTGGCCAAAACCAGACCTTGTTTAAGGGCCAGACCAGATCGGGCGTGAATTCTAACAGAATGTCCCTGTGGAATATCTAAAATTAAACCAGTTGGAACTAATGTTCTGGATCCTGGAGTCAACTCAATATATCGTTTTCCTTCTGTTTCAGGACAACAAACGATTTTAAATTTTTCATTTGAGGCCAGAAAAGAAATTATTTCTTGAGTAGGATGAAGATGGGCGCGAATATCAAAACAGGCTGAATTTGAAGTTCCCCAAGTCGGGGACTGAACTGTATCGTGAAGAGTAAAATAACCTAAAACCATCGTACAAGTATATAGTGTCCAATAAAAAAGTCAATCTATATTAATTATTGTTTCTTTTTACTTTGTTAGAGATATTTATTTTAATTAGCATCATGCTTCATTTTGCATTGTCGCTAATATACTGTTTTTATTAGGATATTTCGTTAATATTCCAACTCTGATGAACTGTCATATTTCCAACACTAAAAACTGGAAAAATGTATTGGGTGTCTTCGTTATAGGCAGGAACAGGATCCACGCTTAACTTATAAAATTCTGATCGCTTTGGATTGTTGTTTGCTTCTAACTCTGCAATCCAAGTGCCATTTAATTCTAAAACCTCTACCACTTGTCCGTCATGTACTCTGGCGTATGCACTCATCCGTATCTCCTTGGGTGATCAACAAGCCCATAAGATGGTGTGAATGGATTAATCGTGCTGTAAGCAATAAACTCTGGACAGTTTCCTGTTTCTTCTGAAACAAACTCACTATTACCTCGCACCAATGGTGAGTAAAATATCAAAGAGTCTGGTCTAACGGTCTTGGGTTTGACTCCTCTGGAAAGAGCAAAAATTTCATCTTTTTGAAGCACAGTATTCCATATTGCTGCTTCTGCCATGCTGACTTGTTGTCCTGCTCCATCATGTCCCGGATTTGCAGGGATGCTTCCAACTGACATGTTTAACCCCACAGAAGGATCGGATGTAAATTCTGATGGATTACTGATTAGAATGGTGCTTGACGCGCCGGATTGGCCGTTCAGGTAAGGTTTCCTAACATTACTTTCAAAAGTTCCTGCTGCGTGAACCCAAGAGTTTGTTGACCATCCAGCACCCGCTCCTGTTGCGGTTTGCGCCCGCACAGAACCGTTATCAAGGTTGTAGACAACCGCTTCGACTCGTCGGTTTGTTGTTGTGGCGTTACTCAATATACTCAAAGACAACTCAAAGGGCTCTCCATCTGCTTCGAAGTCTGTGCATCTAAACGATAACAGAGGTTCTCTGCCTGCTGTTCGGTTTGAGTAAAACCAAATACTCATTGTTAAAGGGAAACTTGGAAATTGAGAGTGGGTACCTTGTACTGTATGAGACGTAATATTCTGAGCACTGCCAAACCGAATGCTCACGATGCACTCCGTACTTCCACAGCAATTAGTTCTGCATCTCCGGCCATGGTGTCGTTTGCTGTGTCGCTTTGTTTACGATAAATTTTCAGACGGAAAAAGTCTCCCGCAGCCAAACCGTCTATGTTCGCTGGTGTTACTGTGAGTTCTGTGGTGTTTGGTATGCCAGCGTTCGAAGTGTTTGTTGTGGTGTTGCCCTCAGTTGCAGTGGCAAAATCATCAGTGTCGCAATCAGTATTCAGATTCATAAACTGCGCTCCCCAACGCACAGCACCGCTTGTTGCGGTTGTAGCCATCCAACGAATGCGTACCTTTAGTCCGCTGCCCAAACTTGCACCTTCAGGAATCACTCCAACAAATACGGCACTTTCGTCTGCGCTGGAGTCTGCAAAATCTAAAACCATGATGGAGTTTCGGGTGTCTATTGTGGCAAAGTTTGTTGCAGGAGGCTGATTGTCTAGTGGAGTAAACACTGCGTAAGTTTTTGTTCCTGCACTTGGAGTTGCCCACGATAGACTGCCTGTACCGTCACTTGTAAGAACTTGTCCTGCACTTCCCGCATTGGTGGGGAAGGTATAAGAGTCACCTCCGTAACTAAAAGAGATCTGCTGATTCTGGTCTTCTACAGTAATGTAAGTGCTGTTGTTATTAGCATCATAATCCCCAATAAAGATTCCACCGCCTATTGCTTGGTAAATTTTTAGAGTACTGGACCCCATTGACACGATTTCACTGCCGCTGGCGTTGTCAATTAAACTCAAATATCGCGTGTTGTGATTTCGTATATCCAATTGACCGAATCCAGTACTACTACCCACTCGCACACTACTACTGAATGTTGCTCCTGCGGCAGAGATGCCAGCATTGAATGTATTCAGTGCGGTGAATGTGTTTGCAACAGATGTGGTGACTCCTGTAACAGAACCAGTAAGTCCGTTAAACAATTGGACACCCGTATTCGTAATAGTTACAGATCCAGTAGCACCACTAACCGCTATTCCTGTGCCTGCTACTGCCGCTGAAACACCTTGAAC
>Ga0194133_10005057_pt1 | contig 17065 bp, 16 predicted proteins | sample TA2KigOf40mmetaG_FD_155448 | JGI IMG/M metagenome (GOLD analysis project Ga0194133, IMG submission 155448) | Freshwater microbial communities from Lake Tanganyika, Tanzania - TA2015055 Kigoma Offshore 40m | ecosystem: Environmental > Aquatic > Freshwater > Lake | place: Tanzania: Lake... | reverse complement strand
CGAGAATCTTCAGTTAGAACCTGATGTGCGTGTACCGCTGCCATATACAGATTTACTCAATGGCCGTGATACGCAGTTAGAAGCTGCCATCCGGGAAATGATGAAGGCTATACAATGATGGAGAAGGGATCAATTCCCTCCGCAAAGTTTTACTGAACACTTGCGGCTATGAAGCATTGGTATAATGATATGAGTGAAAAGTTATGGGGGCTAATAAAGTCCTCAGCATGTGAATTCCAGATTAGCTCTGGATAATTTACCGTAGAAGTATTTAGTTGCTCAGCTTTTTTCAAGTCTCCAAGCTCAAAATATAAATATCCAAGATTAGATAATGTGTTTGTGAAATCAGGATGCATCTCACCCAAAACTTTTCCTCTAATCTCTAAAACTTGCTTTAAATAAAACTCCGAATTTTTATAATTACCCTGATCAAAAAAAAGAATACCAAGATTACTCAAGCTAGTAGGATAGTCAGGGTGGTTGTCTCCTAAAATATTTTTTCTTATTTCTAAAGCTTTCTTATAGAAATCTTCTGCGCTTTCAAAATCGCCTGAATTTGAAAATAAATTACCAAGATTATTTAAACACATTGCATAATCAGCGTGGTTGTCACCGAAATTCTTCTTGTATACCAAAAGTGCTTCTTTTGTAAATAATTCAGCTTTTTTATAGTCCCCTAAATCTGAATACACAATTCCAAGATTATTTAAAATCATAGCATAGTTAGGACTATCAACTCCAAATATCTTTTTATAGATATTTAGAGCACTTTGATAAAATAATTCGGCGTTCTTATAATCACTCAAATTTGTTTAAAGGTTCCCAAGGCTATTTAAAATTGCAGCGTAGGCAGGATGATCTAATTCTAAATGCTTTTTTCTAATTTCTAAAGCCTGTTTTAAAATAATCTCAGCATTATTGTAGTCCCCCTTGTTTAAATAATAATTTCCAATATTATTTAAACAATAAGAAGCATCTACTGATTCAGATCGATTTTGTAAAGAAAGAAATCGAAGAGACTTGTTCCAAAAATGAAATGCAGAATCATACAATTGCAAATCATCGAAACAATTTCCTATATATCTAAAACTAATTGCATAATTTATGCTCGTATCTGATTCATACTTAAGAGCCCATTCGTTTAATTGTCGGGCAAATAATAAAGCACTGTCATATTTTTTTTGTTCGCAAAAGTGTTCGAAATTAATTCGATATGATTCCGGCAAAGCTTGAGAGTATGAAAAATAAGGCAGAATTGAAATACTAAAAACTAGTATATAAAAATTGGCAATTTTCATATATGATTATTGCTTGAAAAAATAGTTTTATATTAAGCTACAATTAAAATAATAAACTGTTTGTAAATTTAAACGATAATTGAAAACTTAAAATGAAATCATAAGATATGAAAAGTAAAATAATAAATAAGAGAATTGTAATATTTTCTTGCCTTATTTTAACTTCTTGCACGAGCCTAATAGCACAAATACCTTCTGCAACTACAAAATTTGAAAAAATAATAAAAGAATACTCGCTTGACATTACATCAAATCCAATAAGAACTTGTGCTATTCTTGACAGCTTATACTACATAGTAAGCCGAAAACCAACTCTTATAAAAGATACTGCATTTAAATCTTTGCTATACAATTCACGAATGGGTGCATGTTTTAATGCAATTAAGCCTTTATCTGAAATAGATCAAAATCCAATGCCATTAATACACCACTGTTTAAAAATTAAAAATATACTATTTCAACAAGAAAATGATAATGCAGTATTAGTTCAAGCATTGCTTTATTTAAATTCAATACTCGCTCTAAATTACGAAAAGACTTTTGAGTATGAAAGGGCTTTGGATCTGCGAAATGACTTTATTCAGTTCAAACATATAGTTGATTCAAATTTCAAATATGAATATTCGCTTTTTCTAACATGTTTACTAACAAGCTTTAAAGAAGCGCATCGAGTAAAAGAAGGAATAGAAGTTGCAAATTATTCACTTTCATATTTTTTTGAATTACTAAATAAAAATTACGCAATCCCCATTGATTTAGAAAAACAAATACAATTAGGGATTATAAATACTTTGAATTCAATTGGTCAATTGTATTACAATCAAGGAAACATAACATTTGCAAATAATTCATTTTCTCTTAGTGTTGAGAAAGTATTCGAATGGGATTTAATAGACAAAGCGAATTTGTATTCGCAGGTAGTTTTTCTTGGACATATAAAAGATTTTGAAGGGCAATGGAAATTACTTGAAAGAATAGAAGAAAGAATTATAACTAAGAGTTCGAAAAACTCAGATAGCTATCTTGCCTGCCAGACTATGAAAATTAATATTTTAATCGAATTAGGCGACTATTTGAAAGCAAAAGATTTACTTATTGGTACTAAGATGATTGCAAAAAAAATGGATGCCCCATTTTTTATACTTCAAGGCTTAAATCAGCAACTCATAATTGTATATGACGAATTAAACGAATGTGAATCTGTTAATACTTTATTTCAGGAAATTATTAATGCATATAGGCAGTATTATGGTAAAAGTAAAAACATTGTACCTATACTAGAAAGTCAAGCATTTTTTAGATGCCAATCATATGAGACTAAATTAGCAACGCTAAAAGAGGCTGAAAATCTTGCAATTGAATATCGAGACACTGTTTCTTTAGCAAGTATATACGATAAAATTATATTAATAATAAATCCATATTATATTGAAGCTAGATACAAATATGAAAATAATTATACCAAAATAGAGGCTGCAATAAAGAACACTCTAAATCTATTAATCAATTTATTAAACACTGATGTAATACAAAAATCCGATAAATTTGAACATTTAGTTAATAGTGCTGCTTCAGAATACATTCTTTTAAATGAATATAAAAAAGGGCTAAGTATTATTCAGGCATTTCGAAGCAAATTCAAGAATATTAATAATGATGAGATAATAAGTACAGATATATATTTGGCAGAATTATTTGCAGAAAATAATGAAATTGATAGTTCTTTTTACTATTGCGAGAAAGTCTCCAATAATTTAAAAGAAACTTTAATAAACAAGAATTTTTTATTAGCTGAAACTGGACACGAAAACTATACCGAAACTCGATACTTCGGGTATATTGACAAACTGATCCATAAAAATACTTTGCTTAGTAAAAATATGCCGAGCTTAATTGCAAATAATGCAATATTTAGAAAAAGCATGTACCTAAATAATATAAGTACTAAGACTCGAAATATGAGTATTGAAGAAAAAAGAAATTATCTGATTAAAAATAAAGAAATTATATCTAAGCAAGTAAAATGGGAGGAAATTCAAAAACACTTAAAGAAAAAATGTGCATTAGTAGAATTCATAACGTACGATAATTCAGCATTTGACCTTTTTTATGCGATCATAATAAAATCTAATGGAAATCCAGTTTTAGTAAAATACCCCTACAACGATTCACTATATACTTACTTAAATAATTTTAAAGGGCAAATAGATTTTGTGTCTGACTTTTATGAATATAAAGAATCTGGTGGACTATATCAACTTCTATGGAAACCGATCGAAAATCATATTAAAGAGATTGATGAAGTACTGATTTCCGCAGATGGCCTTTTGCATGCAGTTAACTTCAGTGCAATAAAGCTGCAAGATGGAAGTATAATTGAAGAACATAAAATTATAAGAAGAATTTTATCCAGTCGGAATCTAGATAAAATAAATAAAGAATTACCAATATCACATATCTCACTTTTTGGCGGTATAGATTATAATCAACAAAATTCATCTACATTTAATCAAGAAGAAGAAAGCTCTAAAACAATAATTCTTCGGAATAGAAACAGAGAAAATGTAACTTGGGGATACCTCAGCGGTACAAAAGATGAGTGTACCTTAATTCAAAAGATTTCTAAAAAATATGAAATAAAAACAAATTTTTTTAGTGGCAAAGAGGGTACAGAGGAAGCATTCTATCAAACATCGAAATTAAAAAACAAATTTATATTGCATTTTGCTTCTCATGGATTTTCAGAATTAAATATCTTAGGAGATAACCCTAAAAGTTTTGAAACAGACCCCTTATCACGTACTGGCCTTGTATTTGCAGGAGCAAATAGAAAATCAGGCGATAAATATGAAGAATTAAATAGAAATGATGGTATTGCCTTTGGAACAGAGGTAGCAAAACAATCATTCGATAATTGCGAGTTGTTAGTTTTAAGTGCATGTGAGACAGGATTAGGCCTCCTGAAAGGCAAGGAAGGTGTGTTTGGCTTACAAAGGGCATTTAAAATAAGTGGCGTTAATAAAATCATAGCAAGCCTTTGGCAAGTTCCCGATAAGCAAACAGCAGAATTTTTTTCTATTTTTTATACAATATTATTTGAAAATAAATCAGTTAGTAACGCATTTCATGAAGCTCAATTAGCGATGAAAAATAAATATGACCCTTATTTTTGGGCTGGCTTCTTACTACTAGAATAATTTACGTAATACGTTAAATTATATTTACTTGACAAAAACATATGATGTCCAAAAAGAAGGATTCACATTATTTGTGAAATAATAAAACTTCGTATGATAAAATGCCAATTCGTAATCCTTATACTTTTTTAGATTTTTGTAGAAATGTATTGCAAATTCAGACGCAAAATTATCTTGAATTTTCCATCGCGTTGCAATTATTGAATTAACCCCTCTGTCTAAAAATTCTCTTACGAACCCCGAGTATCCCGTACTATAGGATCTAGTATCATCAATTAAACCAGTTTCGCAGGCAGAAAGAAATACTAACTTAATGTGAGAGAGATTTTCTAAATACCTTATTTCATAGGAAACTAAAATATTATTTTTAGACATTGTTAAACTAGAATCAGACGAAAAAAGTAATAACTGTCGCTCTGAAGGAATAGAGGGCACTCCGCTTGTGTTTTGATTACTTGAAATAATTGAATTATTAGTTTCACTTTCATTATTTGTATGAGAAATATAAGCACCATGTGTAATAAGATGTACGCTAGATATGCTTTTATTTGAAAGACACTCAATGAAAGTTCTTTTATTAGCTTTATGTCCGAGAATTTTTAATGAAGTAATATTTTGTGCAATTGAATCACTTTCCACTTTTGAATACTTTAGTTCAACTATTCCCGATCTTAAAAGGGGGGAATATGCTTGATTTATATTGCAATAAACATTATTATAAAGCATCTCAGAAAAAACTGCTGTGGTGTCGTTTTCATTGAAAAACGGTCCAAAATCTTTAACTAAAATGTTCGAAATATCAGAGTATTCAACAAAATGGGGCAAGAAGCCATTTTTCTTGGCAAAAATGTAATCTAAAGGCAGTGTTAATAAGGCTGCAGGTAATACTAACTTATAAGTCTTATCTGGCTTAATAAATTTTTCTAAAGGACTTAGAAGCGTAGTATAGAGTAGATTAGAGTTACTATTAATGTCACTGAAATAACTAATATTAAAATACTGTGCTGATTTAGGTAAATCAAAATCTACAATTTTTTTTAGAGAATCGAGAGTAATTAATTTTTTGACAGAATGAACTGATGAATCAGCAAAAATAACATAAATACATTTTGATGTGGCATTAAAATCTTTTGATAAGTTGTCATTACTTTTTAAATTACTAAAATCATCGGCGATAAAAAACCAAATTGCTTGGTAATTTGAATCTACTAAAGATTTATTCTTATCAAGTTTAATAAAATTATGATATGTTTTAAAAAAAAGTGAATCCTCCTCTGATATAATCTTAATACTACTATTATCGATACAGAAGTATGGATTTTTATAGGAACTTATTGGAATATAAGAATTTTCAGACTGATTAATTACAGAATAGTCCTCACTAAATTTATTTATTAATTGACTAATAATTTCTTGATAAGCTAAAAGATTTATAAAAATGGAATCATTAATTGTCCTTCGACTATAGATATCCAAAAGAATATTTTTGGATATATCATTAAACAAATAAAATCGATTCTGATATTTTGCAGTATCAAATTTTGGATTTAACAAATACTTAGTCAACTGAGCAATATAAATAGAATCAAATATTCTTATTTCATCATTTGCAGAATTAGCAATAAAATTCAAGTATCTGTATTTGTCTTTTACAATTCTAAGTTGAGGGGGAATAGTGTCACTAACAAAATCGGACATATCTAAAACGTCAGATAAAGTTTCGTAAAAATCGTACTTTTTAGAAGATTTAAAGATTGCAAGCAATACTCGCTGAAAACGTCCAAGACTTCGAATAAATTTATTTTTGTCAACTGTACTGCCATTTGTTTTAAAGTAATTAGTCTTCTGACAAAAACTCATAACTCGATAAATTGAATCAAAAACTAAATACTGGCTTGTATCTTTTTGTAGATCGGCATTACTTAATTTATAATAATGGCTTATTAATACATATGAACCCAGATAAATATTTGTACAATCAAAAAGGTTGCCTGCATCAATTTGCTTATAGTTTATATAACGCTTGCTTAATACCTCTACTATTTGTCTAGAGTAATTACTTTTTTTAATACCATCTCGGTCATTAATAGCATCTACCTGTTGCCGCAAATGGCCTTCTTGTCTTAACGAATAATCAAGCTCAAGATAAATCCAATTAGGTTCGAAAAAGTAATTCAATTTTAAAACTGAGTCTACAAAACTTAAATCCGGAATTTCATTTTGTGCTTCCTCCACCCCATATAAATCACTATCAAATTTTCCGAGAATAGATAAATCAGTTATTCTCTCTTGACTAAATAACTCATAATCGATTATATAATACTCCAAAGTTTGTAAATGAATAGTCTCTACAGGGTAGTTATTCCAAAATAATAATTTTAAGAATATTTTTTTTGCTTCAGAAGTCCATGTAAAAATATTATACGTCACATTAAGAAGAAATGGGGAAGAATATTCATGAATTAATTTACGATAAGCTACAGCTCCAATTTCATTGTATCCCTTAATTATATTATAATTGGATAACTCGTAAGCAAAAAGTAGCTTCTCAAAAGATACTGTAGAATCTATTTCGTTATTTACATGATTTGACAGAGTTCTAAAAAATGAAACTTGCTTTAAAGTATCATAATTCGATAAACCTATTGAAATAATATTGAACTTCAGTCGATCAAAAAGTTCTTCAGAATACTCAATTTTTATTTTTTCAAATCGCTCAATTACAAGATTTTTGATTTTATTTTGAAAGTCTAAGAACTGATATAAACTCCCTACTTTTAAAAAAATATATGTGTCATAGCTAAATGAAATAAGGTTAAGAGGTTTGTCATAAAACAGCAATGTATTTATCCTATGGAATAACATGTAACGTTTTGTCACCATACAGACTCTGAAAAGATCATCAATTGCCAGACTAGCATAATTTTCAACTAAGGAATCATTCATCCATTTTTTATCTGATGCAATTTCTACGATTTCCCTATCCGCCTGATACCTGTAATTTTCAAGATCATATATGGCCTTTACGAAATTGGCTAAGTTTCTTACTAATTTAGATCTTGAATGAGCAAAACCCTCAAGTATAACAGTATCCAAAATTTTACCTTGCTCAAAATGAGCAAATCGGATATCGTTAATCTTAACAATATCACTATCAATACTTTGTGAGAATACTGGTCTTACAAATAATATGCTGAAAAAAATTAATAAACTGGAGAAAAGGTTTTGCATTTGATAAATTCTTGTATAAATTTAGTTTAAGCCATTAAATGTATGAAACATATAATTCTAATAATTCTTTTAGCTACAAGTAAAATACTTGTCGCCCAAGGATTAATTTTTGATTCGACAAGCTTTAAAGAACAACAGGAATTTCCAATTGAAAGAGCAGCACTTCCCTCGCGAGCTTCATTAGAGATGTTTTTACCAGCTTTATACCCACAAACAGGAGGCACATGTGTGGCTATGTCAATAGCACTTTCTAGAACAATTATGTATGCAAAATCAATGGGGATAACTGATTTAATGACCATAACAAGAAACCAGATGAGCCCATATTTCATTTATTATTATGGGAGAAAGAAATTTGATTATGATTGTAGCGAGGGTTTGAATCCAATAACTGCACTAACAGTAGCAAAAGAAATTGGATTTGAAAAAATGTCTAGGATCGAGTATCCTTACTATTGGCCATATACCAAAAATTTTCTGTGTCCGAATTCAATAGATTTTTTACCTCCTGAGACTCAAAATCACATTAATAATGCAAGATCTTATAAGATTAGTGATTTTTTTGTGACAAAAAATGTTGTTGCGATCAAATCTGCACTATCTAAAGGTTTTCCTGTGATTCTTGCAATGCAAATTCCAAAATCATTTGAAAGTTGCCAATCAGTTTTCTGGAAGTCGCTTAGCTATGAGAGCAGATTGAATGCATCCGGGCATGCGATGGTAGCAATTGGATATGATGAGACAATAAATGGTGGTAGTATAAGAATTGCCAATAGCTGGGGAACAGAATGGGGTGATAAAGGTAAAATTTGGATAAATTTTAGTGAATTAGAATACTGGCTAGATGGTGCATTTGTTATGGTAGCTACTAATGCTTCAACTTATCGCTCTGAAAATTTAGAAGCTATTGAGAATTTTAAACTACCAAAAAGTCAATTATTTAAGGCTTCTGACTTTAGTGGAAAATTTAAATTCAATAATAAAGAGTATATAAAAATATTTAGCGGAAATTAGTGACTAGCTTATAATTTCTTTACATTATTGCCAATTATTGAAAATAACTTTCTTCTATTTATAAGTAAACTAATTATATTTTCAAAACTTACTATTTGAAAATGGTGTCTTTATGCATGTTCAAATAATTAGATCTGGCCTTTTCATACATTAGAGAATCTTCCGATATTTTTATACTTGGAACAAGATGCGAATTAGTATCAATAGTTTTGGGAGAAGAATATGTTTTACTTTTATTAAATAGATTTTCATAAAATTGATAATCTAACGCAATAGTGAAAATAACAAGAATTAAAGCTGCAGCAACAAAAGCAAATTTCCATAACTTTATTCGAGATCGATTAAAATCAGATTTAGAGTATGACACTCTCTCTATATCTCCAAATAACGTGGCAACATGTTGAGCATGGTTATTAGAAAATGAAATTTCAAATTCCTGCAACCTCTTTTTTAAAGCCCTTCGTTCAATTTGGGTAATTGAGTATTTAATTTCCTCATCAGGAATACCAAATCTGTCTTTATCGTTATCTAAAAGGATGAGATCTGGCTTTAGTTCCTTTCTTTCAAGATTTCTAATCCCTGCTACTAAATCATTCTCAAATAAAGCATTATCCTTAAATTCGCTAAAGACTTTCTCAAAGAGTAAATTTTTTGAACTTTGTAATTTTTCAATAACCTCATTGGTTCCACCTGCCGCTAAAATATCTGCTAACCCAATAAAATATTCAAGCTGGACTTCTTTTAACTCGCGCTTATGTTCAATCAAGGAAGAATTGTCTGAAATTGTCTCAACTCCACCATTTGATAAAAAAACCACTCCGGCTTCTACAATTAGATCCTTTTGTTCATCTGACAGTGAAGAAAATATTTTTTCCTGCTCCTCTTCATCAAATGAAAGAAAATACGCTCTTATAAATTCTATATTTTGATTAATCACGTCGCAACTTTTTAAATACCTCTAATTTCAACTTTTGCTGACATCTAGCTTTTTGATTCTTTGCATTATCAGCATTTGTATACCCAAGATCTGTAGCAATTTTTGACATAGACTGTTTTCTGTACCAAAATCTTACAAGCATATCGTAACACTTTGAAGAATTTGACTTCATTAAAAGCAAAACATCTTGAATTACCTTGACTCTTTCTTGATTTATGCCATCTGGGTCTTCAAGCCAGTCTGAAATATTTTCTAAATAATCTTCTCCTTTATCATCTATTTTTTGAACAAAGCGACTTGACTTTTGCAACCGTACTAATATCTGATTTCGACAGATCGAATTAAGATATGTCTGGATCGAACAGGTAAGCTTAAACTCTGAATCTTGGACTTTTTCATACAATACAAGTACAGCATCTTGAAAGATGTCCTGAATTTCATCATGATCGTTGAACTTACTCTTCATAAAATTCATACAGTATTCCCTATGATATTCATAGATGCTTGTGAACCCATCATCATGACCATCCCTTATCATACTTATCAGTTCATCATCGGTATATCTGACAATTCTCATAGTTGATAAAATAATTTGCAGGAGGTAACCAATATTTACCCTCTAAAATTAAAAAAATAAGGGCAAATATACTCGGCTGAATTCCATGCGATTATAGCAACATTTTCAATCTATTAGCACATTTCCATCATGTCTTGGTTACCTAAAGCTGAATTTATTATAGATCATCAAAATCACAACTATGGTCAATAATTCTATTTCACCTGATCAACTTCAGGAAAACGAACAAGCACAGGTACTTGAATTTACCACACGAAGAGTTCTAAAACGCAAGCCTTTGCGGGAATGGGGATTTGAAGAGGCAGGAGTTAACAGAGGCGATCCGATGGCCCTGGAAAGCAACTTAAGGGCCATCCAACAGGGGCATCTTGTAGATGAGACCTACAACGCCGATGAGGAAATAAGGCGAAAAAATAAAGCCCATGAAGATGTTACTCAAAAAGAGAGTCAACAAACCAGTCTTGAAAAAGACCGAAATCACATATTAGAGGTGATAATTGCTGATAAAGAAAAAGAAATCAAAACTACCAACTTATGTATTCAAGAAAAAAAGATACAAATAGCAGAAGGTACCATCCTGAGTGGCTATAACGGTGCGAGATTCTGGTTGTATGCAGCGCTTTGCAGTATCTTATCTGTTTACCTAGTGTTTTTTTATGCCTCCGTTATTCATGCTTCCTTTTTTCGTAGCATGCAACAGCTGGTAAATAGTGGCAGCAACGATGATGTAACATTAATGCTAAATTCAATTTTTGATGTAAACGGTATTTTCAAACTAAGCCCGCAATTACTTTTTACATACTTAGGTGCATTTATCTTTTTCGGATTCGGGCTCTTACCTCACCTATTCCACTCCGAAGAATCAAAAATTAAAAGTATCAAAGTAGCACTTGCCGTCATAGTTTGTTTAGTCGTTGACGCTTTACTGGCCTATAAAATTGATAGCGGGATACATGAGCTTAAAACCATGATGGGAGTTGCAGACAATGGGTGGATTTGGTATAAAAGTGTGAATTTCTATCTGGTCTTAACATTCGGCTTTGGTACATACCTGCTTTGGGGATTTCTTTACGAAGCGGCAATAAAAGAAAACGAAAAGAAAAATGTGTCCGCAAAGGGGGAAATAGAAATAAAGGGGCTAAAAACGAAAATCAGAAATCTTGAAAACGAGATTTTAGCAGAAAAAGAAAAAATAAAGGAACTGGAAAAAGAAATATCGGCACTAATATTAGAGATTAATAGACTAAAAAAGCAAATTGAACAGGCTGCTTTGAAGCCCGAAGAGTTGATGAGAAATATGGAGCATTTCTATTCGGGTTGGCTTCAATATTTACTAGGATTAAATGACAATAATTCAAATAAACAAGCCTGCGAAGATGTTTACAAAAGATTCCAGGCCTCAATAAACCCTTCACTTAATTAAAACAACGTAAAATGAAAAATATACTTTTTATAGCAGCTACAATTTTAGGACTCCAAGCCTGTAGTTCAAGTGCTACTGAATCCCTAACACAAGAAAGTCAAAAAAACTTTGTGGTTGTTCTTGACCTGAGCGACCGGATAATTCAAAGACAAGATCAGATCAATATTGATACATCCGTAATAAGTGCTGTTTTTGAAGAATTCCAGAAATCGGTAAGAATAAAACACCTTGTCGTAAAGTCAACAGACAAGTTCTCCATCCGAATCATTCCTCAAAAAGGAAGTAAGCTTCCGTCAGATTTTTTTGAAAACACAATGTCGATTGATATGGGGAAATTCTCTGCTGCAGAAAAACTAAAGAAGCTCGATGAATTTGCTAAAAACTTTTCAACCAGCTTGCAGTCGCTATACCTGCAAGCAAAACTTGGGGGTATCAGCTCTGATTATGCAGGAGTAGACATCTGGCAGTATTTCAATGATCAAATTAATAGCGACCTTGATCAAAGACTAGAAAATAAGGTTTTTATCTTAACAGATGGATACTTTGATTTTGAGAACAAAAATCATGGGCTTAGAAATCAGGAATATTCTACAACAACTGCCCCCTTACTTAAAAAAATGAAAGGTTTGGATTGGAGAAAAAAAGCTGACAGTTTAGGCTTGGGAATTCTTCCAGTTAAAATTAAGAAAAAAGCAAAATGGCAGGTTTGTGGAATACAGTCTAAGTCTAAGGGAGAAAATGAAGAAGTACTAGAGGCTCAAAAGTTATGCTACTTATGGATTAAGTGGTTAAAAGAATCTGGGGGCTCAACTATCAATGAACCAATTTTGAATGCATCAGCAAACAAAATAAAGAGATTAACTATTTATAGTGAAGACAATATTGAAATTATAAATTAAAAACTATGCGAAAGACAATTACTTTTTTTGAAAAAATTTATAAGATTTCGATTAATAACAAGAAACGACAAGAATTAGTTTGGCGAGATTTAAAATCTTTTTTTAATAAAATGGGTTACAATTATGGTGTTTTTGAAAAGGAAATGATGATTAGAGCAGTTTTTAAAATATCTGAAAATAAAGCTTTGGATTTTAATTACTATATCGAAGATGGTAGTCTTCATTTTAAATCATTTCTTATAGCGAAGTATAATCCAGAAATTGCAAGCGACATTTTTATTCTAGCATCACATTTTAATAATATTCTTAAAGATTTTGTAGTAATAATTTGCCCTGACAAATGCATTATAGAACTTAAATTTAAAATTGAAATTTTTTCAAGTTTAATTTATCCTGAAAAAAAAATTAGGGCAATGTATATGCATCATGAAGTTAGTAATATAGCATATCTAGCCTTTAAACGACTAATTAATGAAAGAGAAGAGCCCGCAATTATTTTTGCTGATGTGATGAAAAATAGAAAAAACTGAATAACGCAATAACAGTTCGCGATTTTTCAATTTTGTCTTACTGAAGACTAAAGCTTTATCATACTATATACTCTAATTAGTTTTTGGAGGATCTCCTTAAGGTAACTTTTCTTATTAAAGACAAAATTATCCTGAGCCTAACAGAATCTATATCTGCTGTTGGGGAGACTTGGGATTATACCTATTCATCTTAAAAAACAACGCTATGAATGAGAGCATTTTAAAGTTTCCGCAATATCTAGGTTACGGAATACTGAATCCAGAAAGTCGTAAAAGTACTGTCAATAAAGAAATCGCCAACTATGAATTCAATGGACAACCTATTATGACCGTAGAACAAACAGAAACGGGAGCTTCTGTTGAGGAGTACTATCAAGACAAGGCAATTGGGAGGTCTTTTGGTAAAAAGCTCGAAGGAGCCATATTTCAGCATTATTTAAACCTTGACCAGCTATCTAGCCCTTTACACAGGGCCTGGATAAATGAGCTAGTATCCCAAGGCAATATCTATGCTGAAATGATTAGTAAAACAAAGGATAAAGTTTTGTTTTACCCTGCTGTGTTCTTAATTGACATAAGAGTCCCTGTTTTAGGGGAAAAGCTTGAAAGCGTGAAGGAGTTTATTAAAAACCCTGCTATACAAAAGCACCTTCCAAAGATTGAGGAGTCCAAGCATATTACAGTTTTTCCAAACTATAAAGAAACATTAACAATTAGTATTCTAAGAATTACAACTCCCATAGCGTTTACCATAGATATCGCTAAAGAGTTATCGCGTGCCGGTATTATTGAAAAAGAAAAGAGACTAAGAGCAATTGTAAGTGTAGCAAGACCTAACGCAGGTACACTCGTAAGATCCTTTAGCGGAACTAAAACAGACCCTTGGCTTTTTTATTCTATCACCTTAAATAATAACCTATGAACTTGCTTGTCTTTATTTATTGGTCTTTTCTGGGATTTATAGGATTTGCTGATTCTAAAAACCTAGACCTGTTTGAAATGATAAATACTTACAGGGTTAAAAACGGTAAAACAGCTTTAAAATATTCAGATTCCCTATCTCTTGTAGCCTATATACATGCTGTAGACCAATTTGAGAATTATAGCTTTGACGACAAGACCTGCTCCTTACATAGCTGGTCTAAGTCCAAGCGTTGGAGGGGCGGCTGTATACCAGCAGGTGATAAAGAAGCCGATTGGGCGATAATGTGGGATAAGCCAAAAGAACTTATTGGCATGAATGCTAAAGGATATGAGATATCTTTTATGTATGACCCTAAAACAACACCTATAGATCCAGAAGAGGTATTAAAGGGTTGGAAAGACTCTAAAGGACATAGGGATTGTATTTTGGAAAAAGGCTGGAGTACGCGTTTTACAAAGATGGGAGTTGGAATTCACCACGGTCTTGTAAACGTATGGTTTGCCGAATAATCCCAAAGCAAGTTTTAGGCCTTACTATTTTTTAGAAACCAACCTTTTATGAATTACAAGACTAGAAATAGGCTTTTAAGCCTAGCCTTTGCCCTATTTATCACTAATACCATATTTGGCCAGTTGAATAACTGCATTAACACAAAGGAGCACCCCCTAATAGAGGAAATCATTGATTCGGTAAAGACTAATAGAAATTACAACTCAATCTTAGCATACACGGTTATCAAAGGCGATAAGATTGGGTTTTCCAGAAGTAAGGTTTTATATCTTGCTTACGCATGGGCAGCTTGTAAAAGAATTATGGATATAAATCAAAGAAAAGACGAGGAGCGCAAGTACCTAGATGCTATTTTAGATGATAGAGATTTTAAAGCACTTACTGCTTATTTGGAAAAACGACAAATATGAGATGCAGTAGGGGGGCAAGCCTTGAATTAAAATACCTAGGGGATCGCTTTAGTATTTTTGAAATTTTTTATAAATTCAATTAGCCTTAAATATAAAAAATTTCATCTATGGAGTTTCTAATTGGTTTATTATTATTAGGTCTAATTGTGGGTTTATTTGTGAGAAAAAAAGGAGATAGTTTTACTGATACACTTCAGTCTGGCTGCTTTTCTCTTTTTGGGTTAATCGTAGTACTAATTATAGTATTACTAGTTTTAATAATCTGGAAGGCCTAGTAAAAAAAGAAGAAAAAATAAAGCACTGCTTCTACACGTCTTACTCCCTCGAAATAGCCAAAAGTAGATCCTGAAGAGGACTTAACTCTTCCGTCTTCAACGTATCCAATTGTGGACCCACTTGCATTCTTGACTCGATTATCCTCAAAGTATCCGATTGTAGTCCCACTACTATTTCGAATGCGATTCGTATCAAAATAACCAATAGTAGTGCCGCTACCATTTTTAACTCTACCATCTTCGATGTAACCAATTGTAGTTCCCCTACTATTTTTAACTCTGCCACTTTCAATATATCCAATTGTAGTGCCGCTGCTATTTTTTAGTCTTTGAGCAAAGAGAGAACTTGACGTAAAAACTAATATAAGATAGGCTATGATTATATTTTTCATGTAGTTTATTAGTCTTTAAATAAATTTGTTTAATTTAATTAATATTCCTTGGAATAATTAAATTTACTTACTAGATATGTGGGTTGGTTATATTTAAAGTACTAGTTGTGTTGCATCTTAATCCAAAAATTGAAAGGTATATTCAGAGTGTAGAAATTTCACACTCATTTGCTAAAAATTACAGCCATGGTATAAGTAGGTCTAATGAATCTTGGGAATTATTTGAGCCTACAAGATTTGTATACGCATTTTTTTCATTTAACATGATTTTTTCGATTAAATGGCCTGAAACATTAAAAATTAATAAAGGACTTAAATATTTTAGTCGACATGATGGTGAATTTGCGAAGTCTCAAATTGAAAGTCTTGTTAATTTTATTCATCAAACAGACTCAAGTTGTTTTAAAAAGTGTTTATTAGATTTCAAGGAAATAAAGCATATTTATCAAGAATGCTTAAATATGCCTCAAGACTTTAATTCTGGGCGAAAAAATCCAAATACTGGTAATACAATTGCTCACGATTTTATCGCCGCTGCAAAATTAGTTACTGATGGCTTGAATTTAACCAGTAAGCACCACTTTAATTTATTACAGATGGCCTATGCGGTTCGAAACAACCTATTTCATGGTGAAAAAAAAGCTTTGCAAATGCGTGAAGAAGGTCACAGAAGACGACTTTATCATTATGGGAGTATCATTTTAGCAACCAACGAAAGTTTTTTTACTATAATTGAAAATGTATTTAAATATTATCGTATTGAGTCTTGGGAAGTAAATGATAATATTTATAATTAACCAACCCGAACTGTATATTAAATTACATAAGTTTAAATGATGAATGTAATAGTATTATCTGTATTAACTAACGGGTCTAGTCTGTAGGTAAACATGTCCCAAGCTAAAGATTCTACTGCAATTGGAGGGACGTTGTTATTAAATACTCTGTGAGTAAAGTCTAAAATGATTTCAAGAAATGTATTTTCATAGTACCTTTCTGCATCCATATTATTTAATCCTGTTATTTCATATGCAACTCTGTATCCAGGAAGAGAATCTCGTATAATTGATTTTCTTAAAAGCCTCTTCAAATCTCTTTTTGAATGGCTCATTATTTGCTTATCAACTATGTATTCAAGAGATTTATTTAGACCAAATACATTAGCAAGCGCCTCCTCTAGACAATAATCTGTATAAAGTGTTTCACAATAAAATTTGTGAAAGGAATTAGTATATACAGGCTTGCGAATAGCTAATTCAAGCTTAGTGCCTAATAATTCAAATTTGTGATGAAACATTTCATGGAAGTAGGTTTGCAAAAACGATAATATGCCAGCTTCTGTTTGGGTCAAACCCGCTACAATATTATTCAAGTTGTTGTAATTGTAAATTCGACTGCCTTGAGCTTGTAAAAGTTGGATATTCATATAAATACCCCAAGATTCTGG
>Ga0194133_10005056_pt1 | contig 17068 bp, 9 predicted proteins | sample TA2KigOf40mmetaG_FD_155448 | JGI IMG/M metagenome (GOLD analysis project Ga0194133, IMG submission 155448) | Freshwater microbial communities from Lake Tanganyika, Tanzania - TA2015055 Kigoma Offshore 40m | ecosystem: Environmental > Aquatic > Freshwater > Lake | place: Tanzania: Lake Tanganyika... | reverse complement strand
AAAAGAAGAAATTATTGTGGAAAGAGATTTATGAAAATGCCTTAGAAGATCGAGAAAAGGCGAAGATATTATTTAATGATTGTTATCAAGCCATGTCAGCTGCTACAATTGCTGACCATGTGAGTGCTGGGCAGATTATGTCTAAGTATTTAGAGAGAATGTCTAAGTGTAATGATCAAATTTTAAAGTTGGCTGAATTGATTGCGAATGCGGAAGAGAAGCAGGAAGCAGTATCTGAGGATGAATTATTTTTAAGAATTCAAGGTGCCCGATAAATGTTTAAAAGAGCTGTTGTATTAGATATTATTTCACACCCAGGATTATTGAGTGATAAAACAGTAAATAGTTTATTGGATTCAAAAAATCCTTTAAAGTTATCTAAAAATAAAAGTCCTGAATTTTTAAAATCTTTACCTGCTAATGCTATTATTGGTGCATTTGTGGATAATAAAAATGTTTTTATTGCTTTACCATTTTTTTCTTCACATATGAGTTTACCTTTAAAGGTGCAAGAAGAAGTTTGGATATATGAAGATACAAGTGCATCTAAAGATTTTGAGAATGAATATTATTGGGTGAGTCGTGTGCATGGAAATAATTTTTATGAAGATCCAAATTATACCCATGCTGATAGAAAATATTTAAAAAATTATAATACAAAACAACCTCGTAGTACCTTGAATATTGATCAAGCTGAAAATGTATCAGTTGCTTTATTTAATAATGGTCCTGTTAGAGGTAATAGTTCTAATGCAGATTCAGGCGACGCAGCTTTATCTGATAGAGATAAAAAAATTAAGAAGAGTTTAAATTTATCATCTAAACATTTGTTAGAGGATGTGCCTAGGACTTTTAAAAACCCAGGTGATTATATTATACAAGGTTCTAATAATACTTTAATTCGTTTAGGTACTAATCATATTCGGCGTTCACAAGATTCTTTTAAAGACATTTATTCTAATTCTATTTTCTTTAATCAACCTGAATCGTACTCAGGTACTATTGATATTGTGGCAGGTCGAGCTGCTTTATCACAAGGTTTGTCTGTCGACAAGAAATATATTAATTATACTAAAAATGAAGAGACCTTATTTACAAAAAGCATTACGACACGGGCTTATAAAAATTCTCAACTAATCATTTATAATGAAAATGAAACGACTGAAAATCTTAAGGATACGGCTCATTATTTAGGTAATCAGAATTTTAATTGGGCTGAAGGCGATCCTGATTTCTTTACGGATATTAGTCGCCTAATGATAACTGAATATTTAAATGGTGATGAGTTATTAAACTCAGGTGTAACAAAAACTATTGATACAACTGGCATTCAATCTACAATATTAAATAATAAAAAACGTGGATATATTATTGGTAAATCTGATGAAATTCGTTTAATTGCACGTGGAAATGTGATTGGTAAAAATCATTCTACTACTGACCAATTAGAAGATTCTAATACTTTTGAACAGTCAGGTTCGATTAGATTAATTAAAGAAGGAGGAGAAGATAAAGGATATATCGTTATTAATGATACTGGTAATATATCTATTGATGGTCCTACAATCGTATTAGGCGATAAAATTCGTATCAAAGAAAACGGAACTGGTGATAGTATTTATTTAGGTAATGATAGTCATGAGCCTGGTGTATTAGGATATATGTTAAAAAATAAACTTGAAAATTTTATGGATGAAACAATTCGTGCCTTAAATATCATTGGTCTTTGTCTAAAAGATCTAGACGGTCATGTGCATCAATATGCAGGTCCAGCAGGTTTAACATTGTTTCCCATACCAGGCACCGCCCCGGGTCAATTGACAACATTTGCAGTAGATAATGGAAATTTTGCATCATATGACAAGGCTGAAGACAATGCAACTGAAAGATTAGGCAGTCCTGATGATAAAACTGGAAATTATGGGAAAGTGGAAGAAATGGGATCGGCGACAAGTAAAAAATTAGCAGACAAAATTAATGATATTGTAACAATTAGAGACAGTTTAAATGATATTCTTAGTAAATTCGTGAAAACATTATAAGGTAATACAATGGCAATTCCATATTTTTTAGATAAACCTGAGAGTAATCAAGGGATAATTAGACAAGTAATTTTTCCTAAGTTTAGAGGGATTAATAAATTTTTATATCAAAAATCTGGCGATAAAATGATTTATAAAGAAATTGCAACTAGTTCTAATGAAGAAGTTGTGCAATTTAATTTTGAAAAAACCTTAAAATCTGAAGAAGTTATTAATGCAACCGCCATACCTGATTTAACATTAGTTACTCAAATTTTTCATGATTTGATTGTGGAATGTTTAGCAACAATCGGCTTATCAGAATATATTATCGCTGAAAATCCGTCGTTTAAAGATTTATTAAAACTTCCAAATTTAACTCCTTACGTTTTTGTTGCCAATCCTCCTGATGAATTTTGCGTTGAGAAATTAATGAAGGCTATTTTTCAAAATTATGCATTAATTGCACCAGCCTCTGCGCCTTCTTTTTCACCTTTTTTTCCAATTTTTATCGAAAATAATCCATTAAGTAATCCTCCAACAATTACAGATAATAACGAATCAGAATATAATAAATATTTAAATTTATTGTCTTTTGAAAAAGGTATTTTTACGATAGAAGAATATGCTTTATTTGATGAAGATCGATTAGCCTTAGCCTTTTCATATGCTTTTTATTATACCTTAAAAGACATTTTTTCTTCTAGTTATTTGCAAATCAATTTACCTCCGCCTATAACACCTCCTGTAAATCAATTAGGTTTAAATGTATTAGAAGAAATTACTTTGGATTTAAAAAATTTACCTATACAAATTGCTGACCCTTTGCAGTTGCCAGAGGTATTAAATAAATTACAAACAGCAATTGACGAAAAAACTTTGTTGGCTAATCCTGCGCCTGGTTTTAAAATGATTCGAGAATTAAAAAGTTCTGAGGGAGAATTAAAGGGTAAATTAGGAAATATTCATAATTATGTTAATAATCCTGATAATATTCCTGTCATTCAGATGGAGGGTGACGAAAATGGCAATTAAGAAGAAGTATAGTTTTGAATCGGGTGGTAATACTCGTTATGATTTAGAGGAAACTTTAAAAGATATTGCTTCTAAAGAAGTTGATTTGCCCTTAAGTATTAAAACACCATTGGAAATTTCAAATAGAGATGATCTGTTTAAAATGCATTATAATTTACAAGACGTCTTAAATGATCAAATTAGGAATTTAATATATACTGAACCTGGTGAAAGATTATGTTTTGCTAATATTGGAACGAGTTTAAAAAACGTTGTGTCTCAAAATGACGATTTAAATATTACCATTGATACAATTAGTAATCAAATTAGAGACGTTTTAACACGTTATGCGAGTGGAATTATTTTAAATAGCGTATCAGCTGTATATAGTGAGGAAGAGAAAAAGAAATATAATGTTCCAGTAGTGCTAGTTTCTGTTAATTATTCTTTTTATGAAAGAGTGAATGTTTATAATGATAATGTGAATACAGGATTATTTAATACAGTAAAACGTGATGCAACGGTAAATATTAAAATAGGATTAAACAATTAAGGAAGCAGAAATGGCAATCAATAATACTAACATACAACAAAGTATTTTAAATGAAAAAGCGTTAACACGTAGTTATTTGACCAAAGGATTTGAAGAATTTAGAGTTGAATTATTAGACTATGCAAGAAATTATTTTCCCGATAAAATACAGGATTTTACAGAAGCATCAGTTGGTGGGATGTTATTAGACTTTGCAGCCATTGTAGGTGATTCATTGTCTTTTTATATGGATCATCAATTTAATGAATTAAATCCTAATACTGCAGTGGAAAGAAAAAACATTGAAAATCATATCCGACGAGCGGGTATTAAAGCAACTCCTGCATCACCAGCAATTGCTGAAATAACATTTGAGATTAAAGTTGAATTAGTAACAGACACTGAAAATATTAACACAACACAACTCCCTAAAATTCTAAAAAATTTAAAACTAGGCAGTTCTAGAAATATTGATTTTTATCTATTGGAGGATGTCGATTTTAATAAAGGATATAATATTAAATTATTAAATACCGACGTTGCAACCCCTTATGCTATTTTACAGAAAAAAGCGTTAGCAGTGTCAGGAAATAAAGAGACACTTGTTGTAGATATGTCAAATGCCACAGCTCAATTTCCAACAGTAGTCATACCAAATCGAAATGTAACAATGATTGAAAAAGTCGTTGATGATTTAAATAATGAATATTATGAAGTTGAATTTTTAACACAAGACACTGTATATAAATCAACTGTTATTAATGAGCAAGGCGATAAATATTATGAAGTAATTCCGGCGCCATATCGATTTGTGAAAGAAGATCAATTAACATCAGGTTTAACAGTTTTAAGATTCGGTTCAGGTAATAAAGATTCAATTATGCAACAAAATTTAATTCAGGACCCAAGTCAATCTGTATTATCTTTATATGGACGTGATTATTTTCCAAAATTTAGTTTTGATCCCGGTGCCTTATTGAAAACCAATAGTTTGGGGATTGCACCAAAAAGTAATTTATATATTACCTATTCATATGGCGGCGGTTTAAATCATAATATTCCTTCTTTCTCTATTAATAAAATTACGGATTTTTCAAATATTATTTTTAATGAAAATATTACTGAAATAGAACAAGAATTTGTGATTAATAACATTTCTGTCTATAATGAAAAAGCTAGCGTCGGTGGTTTAAATGGTTTAACCTTTCAACAATTGCAAGGGCAATTAAATAATGCGATTAAAATGCAAAATCGTATTGTTAACTATCAAGATCTTCTGTCAAAGATTTATTCAATGCCTTCTTCATTTGGTAAAGTTTCCAAAGTTGCATTAGAAGATGATCCTAATAATATTTACGCAAAAAATCTGTATGTGCTATGTTATGATGAAAATAAAAAATTGACATTTGCTAATGATGTGTTAAAGAGAAACCTTAGTAATTATTTAAATGAATTTCGTTTGATTGGTGATTCTTTTAATATTTTAGACACAAAAATTTTTAATATTCAAGTTGAAGTAAAAATTCGTATTAAAGAAGGTTTGGATCCTGCCTTGATTAGTAATAATGTGAAAGCCCGTCTTCAAAATTTCTTTTCAACTAAACAATTTGAAATTAATCAACCTATTATTTTAGATGAAATTTATAACATTATTATTAATACTAATGGTGTCTATTCAGTCGCCAATGATAAATTAAAATTCATTAAACAGATTAAGGGTACTTTTCCTGTGAGTACAATTGATGAAGTTAAATATCCTCAAGGTTTAAAATATTCGAATGAAAATATTAATATCGAAAAACAAATTTATAAAGATGTACTTTATCCTATTAAAGGTGGAATTTTTGAATTAAAATTCTTAGATAGAGATATTATTGTACAAGTTGTCGCTTAATCTTATCTATTTTTATAATTAATTTAAAACGATATAGGAAGTTTTAAATGTATATTATTTATCCCATTCAAAAGGACACGTACATTACTAATAAAAAATTAAATGGAGTGGACGGAAAAAATGCTAACTTTGGTAAAGCCTCTACCCTAGATTTATATAAAACATATAATGAAAATACTGAACTTAATTCTTCATGCCTCTTTCGTCTTAATGATATCCCTGTTGCCAATGAAGTAATTGAATTTGAAAATACATTTAATCAAACCATTCAACTTTTAATCGATATTACATTAAATTCAGATGATCCTGCTAATGGTACAACGAATGGACAAGGTCAATATTTAATTGGTATAAATGGTATTGCTGGTATCAATCTTATCGCTGCTATTGTTCAACACATCAAAGCAATAATTGATAATTTAAACTTAGGTATTAATGCTTATATTCATGGTCCAACAGGCTTAATTGTATTTGAACAGACAGTTAAAGGAATTAAAGGTGATAAAAATTTAATCTTACAAGTAGGAAGTAAATTTCAACTATTAAAAGATTTTGCTAGAACTGAAGAATCAGTGTTGTTATTAAAAGCAGATTTACCTGCTCAAAATGAATTTTTTGCTTATTCTGTTGTACAGGGAAATATTAAGGTTTATCTAGAATTACATGATATTACAACTTCTTTAAGTAAACCTAGAGATTATACAGTTGAAGCTTTACCTTTAACAAAAGATTTTAATGAAGGTTTAGGACGTGATGTATATTCATTAACTGATATTGATGCTGCTAATTGGTTATATTGTGATTATAATGGTAATACTAATGAAAAAATAGCATGGGAAACAACTGGTGAAATAGGATTAATTGAAGGCACTGTTGCTGCAGATTGTGATTTATTGACATCTTTTAATGGATATGATTTTAAAGGCGATGAAAAATGTCAAGCTTATATTGCTGAAGGTAATGAAAATATTGTGATTGATGTGACACCTATCTATCAGAAATATTGGGCTGAAAATGCATTACCTGACAAAGGTTTAGCTGTTAAATTTGTCAATGATATTTTATGGAATGATGAAACATATTTTGCTAAACGTTTAGGAACTAAGAATTTACGTAATCGTCATCTCAGATCTTGTCTAAAAATTTTAATTGATGATGTTTGTTATAATATTCCTGTAGAAAAAGATTTTTATTTCAATGAGGATAATAAAGCCTTTTTATATAACAAAAAAGGTAATAAGGCTAAAAATATTCAAAAGTTAGATGGTGATCAAATTGTATCAATTTCTACAGGTCCTAATAACAACGGATCAGGAGATTTACGTTTAAAGATTGAAAGTATCGAATCAGTTAATAATACTCCAATTTATAGTTCTGCAGGTTGGGCTGTTAAACAAGCGAAAGACATTAGAGGAAATGATATAATTGGTACTTATTATACTGATTTTAATGTTAATACATTTACTAATCCTGAATTAAACGTGTATATGTTTGAAAATGATTTAGATTCTTTGGATTTTCAATTTACATGGTATTGGCAGGAATCACAAGAGACTATTTTTACAGAGACTAAAACGTTATATCGTGATACATTAACTACCGACTCAACCTTTAAACGTTTAAGGGCTTCTGTTAAATTATATTCACCTGATTTAGGTATGATGAATGAAATTCATAAGATAGCTGTAACATTTTTTGATTTAGATGCACAATATGATTATGTGAAAGTAAGAAGAGAATTGCCAGGATTAGATGTAGGTGATGTTTTTTATGAAGTGATTGATCCGGATACTCTAGAGGTGTTAGTACCATGTACAGAAGAGTTAAATGCCACTAAATGCTTAAAGGAGAATGATCATTATTGGTTTCCATTTTTTAATTCAGATGTATTTTACGGTCGTCGTTTGCAGTTTATTTTTAAATTAAAACAACAAGAACAAAATAATTTGATTGTGAATGCGAATGAAGTATTCAGGGTAGGTAATAATGGGTAATTTATTTAGTCAAAAGAATACAATTGATAGAAAATATCAAGTCGACAAGAATAAGAGAATTGGTGATTCATCAGGGTGGCAACAAGAAAATGCAGAAAATTATGCACAGTATCAATTTGAAAGATTTGATACCTATGAAGGATTATTTAATACACAACAATTTTTAGGATCTGTTGATTTTTCAGATTTCTCTAAACATTGTTTTTTTAATTCAGCTGTATCAAAAGTAGAATATACCTTTAATCAAATTTATGATGATTTTCCTGTTGATGGAACTGCTCAAGAATTAGAAGAATTTTATAAAAAATTAGACGGTTTTGGCAGATATGTATATAATCAAATTGATAAAAATATTGGATATTTAAGATTTGATAATTCCTATATTGAAGTGCAAAATAAAGCTGGATATTTAACTTCTTTTAATAGAAATGAAAAAATTATTGAAAAAATTTCTAAAACAGTATTAAATCCAGGTAAATTGCCTTTTTCTTTTGATTTTAGAATTTGGATTAATTATGAAACAATTGCGCCACAAGTAATTTTTCAATATTTAGACAAAATTAATGAGAAAAAAAATGGTTTTTCTCTTTTTATTAAAGATTTTGTCACTGAAACTACCGGTACTTTTGCTAATCTTGTTTTTCATGTTAGTAATGCCACTAATAAAAGTAAATTATTAGCAAAATTTAAAGTACCTGTGAATTCTTGGCAACACATTTCAATTTGTGTAAACAATAACCGCGATAATGAAAATTTAAATTCTAAACAAATTAAAATTTGGTTAAACGCTTTTCAGCAATTTGAAATTAATGAAATTCAAAGTTTTAATATATCTGATGCATTAGAAATTGATAAATCTGTAAAATTCTGTATAGGTAAAGGTGTGTCTCATAATTTTCATGATGCAGATTATGATTTATCTGATGCTGATGTTAATAATCCTAATTATTATTTTTCAGGTTATTTAGATGAATTTAGATTTTTACATCAAGCGATTGATCAAGAATGGATTATCAAATATAAAGATATAAATATTTTTGCTCAAGACACATTAAAATTATACTTTAAATTTAATGAACCTACAGGTGTATATGAAAAAAACATGTTCTGTTTTGATAGTAGTGGTAATTCATTACATTCTAGAATTCAATTCGAACTCACTCAAAATATTTCTACAGTAAATGCAATACGTCAAACAATTTCTGCATTAAGATATAATCCTCTGAATTTGTGGCAACCTAGACCTTCTTTAAAGTTTGAAAAAGATGATGATAATCCTTGTTTAATGCCTACATTTACATCTAATATAAATTTAAATAATGCTTTATTAGAGGATGCAAAAGAATATGATTTATTTAATCCAAATTTAATTTTTAAATTATTCCCTAGACATTATTTTAATGAAGGTGCATTGTTTGAAGGTTTAAGTGAACCTTTTAAATATGAAAATGCAGAGTCATATTATATTTTTGATTCAACATCAACAGATGAAGATAGTTTAAATTATCCTGGACAACAAAAAAAAGAAGGGATACAAACTTTTGCAAAATTATTATTGATTTGGGCTAAATTTTTTGATGAAATTAAAATGTATTTGGACGTGATGCCTAAATTAATCAATATTGATTATACGACTCTGAATTCAGTAGATAGCGCGATCAATTTTTTCTTGCCATTAATGGCGAAAAATGCAGGTTTTGAGTTTAAAGAAATTATGAATTCACCTACTTCTAAGTTATTGGATGGATATATTATTGGATCTGATGGGGTTGATAAAAGCGAATTTAGTTTAAGATTTGTTCAAAACGAATTATGGAAAAGAATCTTAATTAATTCTAGAGATATTTTACAATCCAAAGGTACTAAAAATGCGATACGTTCAATTTTTAATGCAATTGGGGTGGTACCTGAAGAATATTATCGTTTTAGGGAGTTTGGAAAATCTCAGTCTAGATTTGTCGAGAATTCTTTATTAAAAAAAGTCAAGAATGTTAAATTTTTTGAATTTACTAATACTAATACCAATTTGCGATGTGACTTTAATTTAAGTTATTTAAATTCTTTAATGAATTATGAAAATGATTCATACTCTTTTGAATTCTTTGTTCATTATCCTTTTTTAAAAAAAAATCAAAATATGAATGAAACGATTTTTTCATTAAAAAACAATCTCAATCATTCAGTATTTGATATTAAATTTGAGAAAAATGCTCAAAATGAAACAGGTACTTTAAAAGGTATATTTTATTTAAATGATGGTTCTCAAAAAATTATTACATTAAATAATGTTAATTTATTAAACAATAAAGTATCTCATATCACCATTACAGTAGATAACTCCGACATTTTTCAAAGAAATATTTCTTTATATTTGCAAAACTGTTCAAATAATACAAATTTAATATCTGACAATCTTGTAATTTTTAAAAATGATACTAATCAATTAAGAATAACACAACAAATGTCGACAAAAGTAATTAAAATAGGTGTTGATGGCACTTTTAACGGGCAGATATCAAATTTAAAGATTTGGAAAAATGTTTTAACAAAAGATGATTTAAAAATGCATGCCTTAGATATTTTATCATTGGCTAATCATGATTTTAAATTTTTAAATTATGAAAAAATATCCGATTTATTATTACTACATTTAAGTCTACAGGATAATAATTTTCATATAAACAATGTGGGAACTACAAAAACTGTTTATCCTGTTGATTATAGTGAAAACAATATATTGCCTACCTCAAACACTGAACATATTTATCCGTTTAAAATTATTGGTTTAAATGGTTTAATACCATTAAATAAATTAACCTTTCAGACTTTAATTTGTTATGAAAATGATTTTAAGTTTGATGAGCCTAATGTAGATAATAAGGTTAATATATTAAGTTTTCAAGGCGAAAGTTTAATTGAAGAATTTAATGCAATGCCTGTGCCTGTTTATGAAATTAACTACGATAAACAGAAGAAAAATGATGTTAGGTTTTCTATTGAAATGTCGAATGTTAAGCATTTAAATGAAGATATTGGTAAATTATTCGAATCAATTGATTTTTTTGCTGATATTATATCCGATTTTGGATCTTTAAATGATGGACATTATCAAAAATTTGAGAAATTCTCAGATTTTTATTTTAAACGCATTAAAAGTAATCAAATTCAAATGACGCCTTTATACGATTTGTATCAAATTTTTGATAATGTGTTAACTGAAATGTTGCAAGATTTTATTTCCAGCCGCGTTAAATTTAATAATAATGTCTACGTAATTGAATCCCACGCCTTAGAAAGACATAAATTTCATTATAAGTTTATGGAAAGTCATATTGTCATGAAAGGCGATATGAATATATCTAGTTTAAGTAATTCTCGTAAATCTTTTAATTATTTAAACTTAGAAGGCAGAAGATTACGGGGGAATAATCTTTTTTAATATTTAATTTATTAAAAAAGGCATATTCAATGATAACAGTTTACATTGAACCTAATACCATTGCGCCATTTGTGGACAATGCCGAAGATTCAGCGAGCTTAATTAATTTTGAAGTTAAAAGTCGTTATTATATTCCGAATGACAATATTTCAATTAACGATATTTTTAATAACGATACCTATGAAACCAAAGACACCCGAGATAAAAAAGCGCTCCAGATAACTACCAGAATCACTCAGATTAAACCTGCGTTAGAAGATAATATTTCTTATGGATTTGCCATTAAGTTATCACCAGAGATAAACGAGATTAAACATCCTACTTCCAAATTTTTTACCAATTTAAGGGAACAGGAGAATTTTAACTCTTTCATTGATAACTATAAAGCATCTCCAGTTTTTGAATGGGAAGAACGACGTTTTACAGATCCAGATGATATTATTTATAGTATTGATAATCAATCTATTTTAGATACTACTTCTTGGGATAGTTCTTATAAAAAAAATTATGCTATGATTAAAAGCAATTTTGAAAAAGAGTGGTTTCAGAAAAAAACATCTATTCAATATCTACCTGATTTATCTACTCGAGGCTTAAATGATGATTTTAAGATGATGTATCCTTATTCCTATCGTCAAGGTCCATTTAATGAAGTATTTGATGGTTATTGTTTACCTATTGTTTATAATGAAAAACATGGATATTGGGAAAATACTAGCACTTTAAAACTTTTAAATAATTATTGGGAAAAAATTTTATTAAATCTAGAAGATCAAGAAAGATATTCTTTCATTTCAAAATTATTATATCCTATCATTACCAATAATGATATTCATAACTTTTATTTTGGGGCTTATTTAGAACCATTTGAAATTAGAGATATTTTAGAATGGAAAGTGAGACCTAAAAATTTATTGAATGGAATTAAAGTTTCTTTTGTGGAAGCAGGTATTAATGCTAGAGGTAATGTAAATACTATTTCTGACGTAATTACAACTACTAATCCTATTAATAGTTATCATGATAGTTCTGAAAATTTTTCTGACATTATTAATGTGAAATTACAAGAAACTTCATATGAAAAACAAAGGAAAAGTTTTGAAACAAATACTATTTTTGATAGAAATGGTAATATTACTAATGACAGTCAATTTGTGATTACCACCTTAGATGAACCTTATCCTTTATGGACAGAGACGATTAATTTTCATTTTTTAAATGCTGATGAACATGTAGATCCGATTCAACCTTTTAATGATAATAATCGGGCTGAAATTTATGTGAGTAATCTTAATTTTTATGATGATATTACAAATGAAGATATTAAAAATAATATTTTACAAACTTTATCAGATAATTTTTTTAACAGAAAAGGAATTGTTGATAATAATGCGCAATATACCCCTAACGGATATGATGTTGATCGATCAACCAATCCTACTGGTAGAGATTCAAAAATTTATTTAGGATTAAAGGAATAAGAAATGGCTAGAATTAAAAATGGTATCACAAAATCAGGGGCTTCTTTATTAAGTGAAAGAACTCAAGCAATTAAATTAGAAATTTATAATCAACAAATGAATCAACCATATATTCCTAACGGAACAAACGTTGATAAGCTTTCAATTGTTAAAAAATATAACGATCAAAACACTATTAATTTTGATAATTTAAAATATTCAACCCCTCAAGCTTATTTTTCACAACATCCAAATGAGAGAAGTATACTTGACGAAATAACTGCAACTCCTTCCACGATGCCTGATGATTTAGGTCTGGGTATTGATCATCCTAATTTTTATAATAATTTTCCAAATAATCAATCACAAATTATTGATAAATTTCTTAAAAAAGTAAATTCTGTGCAACTTAACTATACTCCTTTTAAAGATACAGCATATACTTTACCTACAAACTCAACTATACAATATATTAAAGGCGAAGGAAAATTTTATTTTTTAAATACCAATTTATATGAGGAAACTTCAATTGATATTGAACTAGACGTACCTGCAGATGCATTATTAGAATATACAGCTAAAATGCAAGAATTTGACAATACAAATCCTTTCACTTTTGATTTTTCTACATGGGATAATTCTCCATATTCCTTTAGAAGAAATTCTGACAATGGTCATATTCGTACAAATTCACCTTTTTTAATGTATAATTTCGCTCAAAATTGTTTTGAAAGTCGTGGTTGGTCAAGATTTATTAATTTTGCTTGGGAAGGTAATGAAATTTTAACAATTCCGAATGTAAATTTTACTGTTGATGATGGCACAATTAAAATTAATAATACCGATTTTAATAATTCTAACTTAAAATATCAAACGTTTAAAACTAATTTAAATTCAAATTTAAAAAATCATAATTTTGCCTTAAGTCATACACCTATTCAAGATCTTAATACTGCTAAGGCACCGGGGTCAGATCAAGTTGGTAATTATTTTTCAATTCCTAGTATGCAATTTGGTTTCCCGCATTTTCCAACATTTCATACATTTGATGACAATTTATTATCTATGCATCAATATTTAAACAAACCTTTAATTATTGATAGAGTAACTGTTGAATTAGATGTTAAATTAAAATCAGAAATTTCAACCGATCAAAATCTAGAAGATTTATATATTGATCAAGGTTTAAATTTTTCTTTAAATTATACGATTTTAAATTCACCAAAAAACTATAAAAATACACAGTCTAAACTTAAATTATTAATTTCTAATCCTTTTCAATTAAAAAAAGACATCACACAAACAGGAACTTCTTCTGAAACTTTTAATAAAACAACACCTCCTTTTACTTTAAATGCTTGGCGTACATTTTTACAAACTCATGCTTCACCTACCTTAATTAGTCCTAATTACTTTGCAAGTACTCAACAAAATTCCCTAGTAAAAAGAAAAATATTAAAAGATGTAATGTCTGTTATTACAACTGATATGTCATCATATATAAATTTTAATACAAATATTGTTAGTTTTGGAAATGTTGTATTTCATGCACCACATCCTAATAATATTGAATCAGGTAAAACTTATAAACAAACTCACCTAACTGAATTGTCTCAATTAATAAATAATAATACTTTATTAATTGACACATTTAGTACTAATTCTTTTAATCTCGACATGTTATCACAGGATAAAATTTTTTTAGATTACGATGGAAAAGTAAAAATAAATGATTATGTGAAAAAAGCAGGTAATTTATCTTTAGATTTTTGTGCGAATAATATTAATCATCAATTTGAATTTTTCTCAAATACTAGTTCAACATTACAAAATACAATTGATATTTTTAAAGAAAATAATATCGATGTCATTACAGTTAATACCAATGATACATTAAATGTTACTAGAAATTTAATAAATGACACTATAGACGGAAAAGATGTAGTTAATACTTTTTCGTTTTTAGATTTTGATAAAAAAGATCATGGCATTATTCCTGCCCCTATTTTTAGAAAAACATCACCAACTTTATTTAATAATGTTTTTCCGGGTAACTCCGACGCTAATTCAGAATATTATCAAAAAAATGTTGAAGGAAAAATTCAGACAGGATTTTATAAAAAACCGAGTCAGGAATTTTCCCCTTATGTGTTAACCCCTGATGATAATTTGGCATTTTGCTTTTCAATTTCTCCTACAATTGCTCCTAAATTGTTTAAACATTCCTGTCAGATTAAATCTGGAAAAGTTAAATTTACTTTACATGGATATCAAAAAAAGAATAATCAAATATTTATTGATGACACAAGTTTAAATCAAAATTTAAATACGACAATTATTGGTGATAATTCAATTGTTATAGACGAGTACAGTAATATTGGTTATTTAGATGAATTTATTCTTACTTTTAATGATAGAATTTTTCAAGGTACATTTAATGATGATAATAATCCTAGACAATTAAAACCAAAACCCATTAATGATAACTTTACTTTTGAAAATTCAAAAATTTTATCAGGTAAATCTTATATTCCTTATTTAAAATTAGAACCTGTAATTAATACAAAATGGATATATGATAATGACTTTGTTTTTAGTCAAATTTTAAATCAATTATTATCGACTAATAATCAGAATCCTGCGATTAATAAATACTTAACTTCATATCGTGGTGTAGTTGATCCTAATATTACTACTCCCTCACCAAACAATTTTGACATAGGCGAGATTGAATATTTTGATTTTAATATTGCAGCAGCGACAGCACCTTTTAAATTAGATTTTAAAAGTCTGGAAGGACCAATCACAGACATAAGGAATCAATTTCAATCGACAATTAATGAATTAATGTCAATTCCAATATTAGGTGCTATAATAGCTGCAGCATTTATTTTAGATAAATTATCAACAGGTGGTTTTATTAACAGAAGACATAATTTTTCAAGTTATTATAGCAGTAAAAAATATGGTCAATTTATTAATACTTTACAACAAAGATTGTTTACTACTGAAATGTCTCTTGACGTTAATAATATACCTGTTGTTGAATATGTGTTAGAACAAAAATTTATTGACAATACAACTGGCGTAGAATTGATTGATTTAACTAATTCTTTAATTCCGCGCAATAAGTCAAAAAATCTACAATTGATTGATTCAAGAAATACTGCGTGGAGTGTTGAAGACTTTTTTAAATTAAAACATGTTGCTTACAATGATACGTTAACACAAATTTTTATATAAGAGAATTTAGAATTTAAAAGTTGTCCAAAATTATTATTTTTGATAAATATAAAAATAAAATAAGAGATAATAATGTCAGGAATACTTGATAAAAAACAGCGTTTAATTGATTTTATATTAACGTCTGACGGCTATAGTCAAATTGAAAATGGTGATTTGCGTTTTATTTATGCTTCTTTAACTGATAAGGACGCCATTTATGATAGAAGGCAGAATGAATTTAATGTTTCTGATATTGATGCGATGCCTTTTACATTTGAAGCCAATAGCAATTTTTTTGATAAATTAAATGCAGAAATTGATTTAAAGCAGACAGCTAATTTTGAATTAAGAACTGAAATCGACGGGCAGTATATTGATTTACGTAATAATGAATATGCCAATACGCAAACAAAATCAGCGACAGTTATATTTGATAAAATAGCCACTAATTTTGTTGATAATTTAAATAAGCAAAGAATTATTTTAACAGATAATTTTTTTAATCTAAATTACGCAACACAAACTAATAATGCGATCTCTTTATACGTTAGCGGAATTAACAATGATTCAATTGATAATACTAACGATATTAATCAGAGTGATTCCCAAATTGAAATTCCGATAAAGATTAATGAATTAACTGATTATTATACTTTAGTAAATACAAATAGTTTAAATTTAGCAAAAACATCTATGATAGAAGATGATAGATTTCAAAACAAATTAAATTATTTATTTTTACCTCCATCTAATATGAAGAGAGAAGTAATTACAAAAAATAATAAAATTAATAATTTTTATAATTTGGCTGAGGATAAAAGAAATAAACACAAAATTATCTTTAAAAATTTTAAATCAAATAATTCAGATTCTAACGAAAGTGCTCAAATGCTAAAAAATTTTAAAGATTTAGATGATTCAATTGATAATACAATTTTAGAATCCGTTAAAATATTAAGAAATTTTAATGTTGCAAAACTTGAAATGCATTTTGAAAAGCAAGAATATGATATTGAATTTATATTAAATTTATGTGAATTAAATAATACAAATTCTGTAGGTGGAGTTATTTTTAATAAGTTACTATTTATTAATCATGGTGAAATCTTTGACGCCAATTTAGAGGGGGGAAAAAATGTACAAATTTATTCAGCAGGCAAGCTTTTAAATTCAAAAACAGAAATTGATTTGGATAAAGATTTTGAAAATAATTTGACTAATGGGCAATATATCATTGAAGACAATTATTTATTTGTAAATTTATTTACAATTGTGATAGAATAGAGGTTTTATGTTAAAAACAATCGGTAACATTTTTAAGTCAGATCTACCAGATAATACATTATTAGGAACAGTTATTCCTACAAATACAAACAACACAAGACCTCGAAATTTTTTAGGATTTTTAGGATTTTCGTTTAATAAAATTTTATCAAATTATACTCGATATGAAAAAAATTTAAATATTTTTAGATCTTTTATTAAAATT
>Ga0194133_10005055_pt1 | contig 17070 bp, 14 predicted proteins | sample TA2KigOf40mmetaG_FD_155448 | JGI IMG/M metagenome (GOLD analysis project Ga0194133, IMG submission 155448) | Freshwater microbial communities from Lake Tanganyika, Tanzania - TA2015055 Kigoma Offshore 40m | ecosystem: Environmental > Aquatic > Freshwater > Lake | place: Tanzania: Lake... | reverse complement strand
ATAAACTTCATTAACTTGGTATTTTGACACCAGTTCTGGCAAGATGACTTCGGGTTTGCCAATCTTGATGATGAGTTCACCACCTGCTTTCCTGAAGGAGTTTTGAAGATCTGCTACACTTTCTAATAAAAACTGTGCCCTGATAAGACCCGTTTTCTTGGTTTTGAATGGGGTATGTTGGAATTGTCGTATGTCAAAACAATAAACAGGAACTATGTTCTTGCCTTTACGGACAGCCTCTGCCAAAATCTCATTATCATGAATTCGCAAATCTTTTCTAAACCAAACCAAAATGGTTTTACCGCTCATATCTATTGTGGGTCGCCCGGAACTCCGTCAATTTGTTTTTTGCTTACTAAAAATAGTTAGACAAATTACGTGCATTGAATTGACTTAATTGATCATTTTCGTGTAAGTTTTTAATTAGATAAAGGATTTTATTCCGCAAAAAATTTATTATATTGAATTAGTAAATTCTCAAACCATGAAACCATCCTGATTTAGCCATAACCCGTAGGGAATAATTATAAAATCATGATAGCTTCATCACCATTAAAAAACAATAGATAAAACGATGAAGACCGTAAGGAATATTTTTAAGAATAAATCAACTTTAATTTTCTCCGTCAGCACAGAATCTTCTGTATTGGAGGCCCTTCAAGTTATGATGGATGAAAATATCAGCGCCTTACTTGTTATGGAAGGTCCTGAATTAAAAGGGATTTTTACGGAGCGAGATTACGCCAGGAAAATCATTTTAAAGGGTAAATTCTCTAAAGAAACAAAAATTCATGAGGTAATGACTGCCAAATTGGAGGTCGTAAATTTCGAATCAAGCATCGATCATTGCATGCAGATCATGACCAAAAAGCATATTCGGCATTTGCCGGTGATTGACAATGGCCGGGTTGCAGGCATGGTCTCTATTGGAGATTTGGTCAAATTTGTTATTGAGGATCAAAAGCAAACGATTGAGCAGTTGCAAAGTTATATCAGCAGCTAGCCTGGGACAAGCCCAGAAAAGGACTGTCATCCCGGATAGAATCCGAAATCAAACAAAAACCTACCTCTTGTAAATCCTTTCAGAGTAGAACCCTCAAAATAACCGGTACTATGTCTTGGAATTCAAGCCTCACTTAACATCAGTGACGGCGACTTCAAAGTCTAGGCAAGAAAAGGGCGGGATAGATGGAGACCTGCCTTCCATTCCGTAGGCAAGTCCGGAAGGAATAATCATACGAATATTTCCACCCTGTTTGATAAGGGGTATGGCCTGTTGCCATCCTTTGATTACCGCTCCCAGTCCAAAAGTAGCCTCACTTCCAGGTGCGGCCCGGTCAAAAACAGTTCCGTTCAGTAGTTTACCGGTATAATTGGCTACGACAGTAGAGTCAATGCTTATTGGACTTCCGGTTCCCTCTTGCCCGATTTTATAGTAAATGCCATTGGTTGTTTTGATGAAACCTGTCATGGCATTTTTTTCTAAATATTTTTTGATTGTATAATCATCATACTGCGGAATTTTGGTCTTATCCAATACCTTAACTACAATATCCAAGGAGGCATTACCCGGTATTTGGGCTGTGCCATTCCTCCCAAAGGCCAACCGGGATGGAATAACCATTCTAATCGTTCCATTTGATTTTTTCAAAACCTCCTTAATACCTACACGTACGGGTTCAGGATTGAAATAGCCGAGGTAATTATAATACCTAGTAACGGTACTAAAAGTATCTGCAGCGACATACTTACCATCTATTGAACGCATGGTAATCAATGCAGGAGTAAGTTCTGAATATTGCACTTCCGGACCATCGCCCGGGCTCACCACCTGATAATAAACTCCCGAACCATTATACTCCTGAACAGAAAAATTATTCTGTTTGATGTAATCCTTAACATTACGATCATCAATTACATCTATGGTTTCGTACTCTTTAACACAAGAAGCTAGAGCAGCAAAAAAGAAAATTGAAGGAAGAGTATATTTAAAAAAATGATTCATCTCGTGCGGTTAATTTTGAACATCTACTAATTCGATATCAAAATCGAGTACAGAATTTGGTGGAATTGGCCCAGAACCCTGCGGTCCATACCCATAACCCGAAGGGATAAATAACCTGATTTTCCCTCCCTTTTGAATGATAGGGACTCCGATTTGCCAGCCTACAATAACCTGACCAAGTTTAAAAGATAGCGGTTGAGCGTTCGATTTATCAAAAACCTGGCCTGTCAATAATCTACCTGTGTAATTTGCGGTTACCGTAGTATTGGGGCTGTAGGTAATATTACCTGAACCTGATTGAATAATTTGGTAATATAATCCACTGGTATGTTTTATGGCTGAGATTTTGTTATCAGATAAAAATTTAACGATTGTAGCATCGTCCTTTTGACTTTGAATCGCCGGATCAACATAATCATCCTTGAGACATGAGCTGAACCCAAGCATCAAGATCATGGTGAAGAGTAATAGATGAGTTTTCATATTCCCACAAATTTATCCTTTTAAAAGTTAAAAAGTAAGGATTAACAATTTTTAACAAAAAAATTAAGTGAAAAGCCCCAGATCGACATTTATGAAGACCATTAACCGAAAATTGATACCCCAATTACTAAACTGCTATCTCCACATGTGGATACCAGGTATCTGTTTTTACTACCGCCCCTAGATCATGAAGCATGTTATACAATCCAAAGTTGGTTCTATTTACATAAATAAAATGTTTGACTCCACGGGCTTGTTTAAACTCCGGCATTTTAGCGACCTTCTCACCGTATAAATATAATTTTTCAAAAAAATCGGACTGGCTAAAGTCAAAAGTATTGGTCATGTACGGTTTGGCGAACAATTCAATCATCTCTTTGTAAACCCGATAATAGAATTCGACCTGAGAAGCATCATCACTTTCCTTAATCATTTCTAATGATTTGAAGGCTTTGATAGTCCTTGATTTATCTTTCAACATATCCGTTGATGTCAATGAAAAGAAGGGATAATAGAAATCATCTGGCATTTCTTTGATACAACCAAAATCAATAATTCCCAATTTTCCTTCAGGTGTTATGAGAAAGTTTCCCGGATGCGGGTCGGCATGTACGGCTCTCAGTTCATGTTGCTGAAAGTTATAAAAATCCCATAAAGCCTGCCCTATTTTATTTCGGAGTTCCTGCGATGGATTTGTTTTCATAAATTCCTTCATATGCTGACCTTCAAGCCAATCCATGGTGATGATCCGCTTGGAAGAAAGCTTAGGATAATAGATAGGGAAAACAAGATTTTCAATGTTTTTACAGGCCTCAGAAAACTCCATAGACCTGGTGATTTCGAGTTCATAGTCAGTTTCTTCCAAAAGGCGTTCCTCAACTTCACTCATGTAAACTTCCAGTTCTTTCTGACTCATACCCAGTAAACGAAATGCAAATGGTTTGACCATTTTGAGATCAGAAGAAATACTGTCGCCAACCCCTGGATATTGAATTTTAACAGCCAGCTTCTTACCATTTAAACTTGCCTGATGAACCTGTCCGATGGAGGCTGCATTAGTAGACCTGATGTTAAATTCATCATAAATTTCAGCGGGCGATTTACCAAAATATTTACTAAAAGTCCTGATAATCAATGGCCCTGATAAAGGAGGTGCATTGTATTGAGATAATGAAAACTGATCAACATAGGCCTTTGGCAAGATGTTTTTATCCATGCTGAGCATCTGAGCGACTTTAAGGGCGCTACCCTTTAACTCACTTAAAGACTCATAGATATCTGCCGCATTTTCGAGATTCAATTCATCTCGATTTAGCGAGGGATTAAATAATTTCTTGGAGTAGTGTTTAATATAATTCCCGCTGACTTTAAAGCCTGTTTTGACAAACTTAGCTGAACGTTCTGTTTTTGAGGTTGGAATACTATCCTGTTCTTTCATTTAGTAAAACTGATTGATTTTCTAAATGCTTCTTTAAAATTTAACATTGGGGTTCATACCGCCATTGTTCATCATAAATTTCCCATAATCGAACAGGCTATCCAGAGGTGATTTACCGAATAAATCAAAGGTGACATTGATTCCTTTTTCTATGGCTTCATCTGTCTTTTCAAAACCCGAACTGTTATCCTTGGTCCAGAAGTTCAATATAACACCAAACTGAACCCAGAGTGCATCCTTATATCTTGAAGTTAAAAAACGTCGATTTGCCAATTCTCCCGACTCTACACCCTGATCGATCAGGGTCGAGGTAAATCCGTCGAATAAAAGTTTAACACCCTTTAAAACGGATGGAGCGCCAATCATTTGTTTTGAATGCTTCAAGCTGTGGAGCACAAAACTTCTTTTAGTTTTTAGGAGCTCAATAAATGCAAAGAAAAAAGCGAGCGTCTTCTCACGGGAAGAATATTGATCCCAAACCTCCTGATTTTGAACTTCTGTGAGTGCCCTATTGAAAAGTTCTATCCATATGGATTCTTCAATTCCATCAAATGAAGCATAGAAATTATAGAATTCCTCTTCAGTTAAATCATTCTCTTTGGCAAACACATAAACAGATGTGGGTTTAAGCCCTTTCGTTAACACATAATCTACATATGCATTTTGAATTTCTATGGCAGTTTTCATCGTAAATTGGTATATATCAAATGGTTTTACTTTGGATTTTTCTTCGCATTCCCCTGTTGAGAAAGAGGCAATGGTACAAAGATTAACTGCTTTTTGTTTGACCCCTGAGGCTTAAATTCAGGAAGAAAGTCCTCAAGCTTCTCCTTAAGGGCCTTCAATTTGTCAGCCAGTCCGGACATCTCAACACTTGCGCCGATAATTAATTGATTAAGTTTCATAACGATTGAATTTATAAGCTCGCTCTACATATGTATTTACGATTTTATTGAACAAAGAGTTTGCCAAAAATCACTGAATTGGTTTATGTATTGTCATATTATTTAAATTCCGGGCATTGCTAAGAACTAGTTTAAACGCTACTTGGAAATAAAATAACATCAGACCGATTAAAACCGGTCTGATGAATGCATCTTTACAACCAATCAATAACAATATTTGTTGGCTTCAATCAGTTGTTTTGCAACACGTTGCCGTGCTTCTTTGATGTTAAATGGCTCTGATTTGGTAAATCGCCTCAGACCAACCAGCATCATCCGTAGTTCGTCCCCCTCGGCAAAAGAATAAAGTGCTTCTTTTCCGGCAATGAATACCTTATCTACCGTATGATAAAGATAGACACGCATCATATCCAATTGCCCGGTACAGGCGGCTTCACCTCTTAATTTTACAAGTTTTTCAACCCGCAGTATGGTTGACTCGGCAAGGTAGACATAGCCGATGATGTCGGCAATATTCATCAGAATTTCCTGCTCTTTTGACAGGGTCATCATCAATTTCTGAACAGCGGCGCCGGCAATCATCAATCCAGCTTTTTTCAAATTGGCCAAAATCCGTTTTTCTAGGGCAAAAAGTGAATTCTCTTCTTCTCCAAAATCAGGTATGGACATTAATTCAGCAGCCACGGCTTGAGCGGGGGTCATCAAATCTAACTCACCTTTCAAGGCACGTTTCAAGAGCATGTCCAATATCAGTATTCTGTTTATTTCATTGGTGCCCTCAAATATCCTGTTGATACGACTATCGCGATAGGCGCGCTCCATAGGTGCTTCTGCAGAATAGCCCATACCTCCATAAATTTGAAGACCTTCATCAACGATATAATCCAGAACTTCTGATCCCCAAACTTTAATGATTGCACATTCCACGGCAAATTGTTCCGTAGATTTTAGTTTTGCCTGAGCAGGCTCCATGCCTTCTGCCACTAAGGCATCATAGGCATCATCAATATTTTGTCCGGCTCGATAACATGCACTCTCCAGCGTAAAATTACGGGTGGCCATTTCTGCAATTTTATACCGAATTGCTCCGAATTTAGAAATCGGCAATCCAAACTGAACACGCTCATTGGAATAATTAATCGCATGATTCAGAACCTTCCGCGAAGAACCAATAGCAGCAACACCAAGTTTTATTCGGCCAATATTGAGAATATTTACTGCTATTTTAAAACCATTCTCACGATCCGACAGAAGATTTGACACCGGCACAGGACAGTCTGTAAAAAAAACCTGACGGGTTGAGGATCCTTTTATACCAAGTTTATGTTCTTCAGGATTCATGCTAATACCACCAAATTCCTTTTCCACAATAAAAGCAGATAAATTTTTATCCTCTCCTATTTTTGCGAAAACAATAAATATATCGGCAAAACCACCATTGGTGATCCACATTTTCTGACCGGTGATGAGGTAGTGGGTACCCTCCTCATTCAGGACAGCTTTTGTCCTCCCGGAGTTAGCATCCGATCCTGAATTTGGTTCAGTTAAACAATAAGAGGCTTTCCACTCACCTGTGGCCAACTTGGGGATGTATTTATCTTTCTGCTCCTTGCTTCCATAGTAAAGAATAGGTAAGGTACCAATTCCTGTATGAGCAGAAAGAGCTACGGCAAAAGAACATCCGGCCCCTACCGAATCAGCCACTAACATGGAGGTATTAAAGTTTTTTCCAAAACCTCCGTACTCTTCGGGAATAGAAACCGCAAGCAAGCCTAACTCACCTGCCTTGTCCATCAAACTGACCATTAAGCCTTCTTCCTGATTATCAATTCTGTCCAGATTAGGAAAAACTTCTGCTTCCAAAAAATCTTCACAGGTTTTTTTGATCATCAACTGTTCTTCATCAAACTCTTCAGGGATAAAGATATCTCCACATGCCGTTTCACGAATTATAAATTCGCCGCCTTTGATTGATTTGGTTTTTACTGTTTCCATACTATTCTATTTTTAAAGCCAAGACAATTTTTTTGATTAGTCATAAAGGAACGAAGAATCAAGATCTGTTCATTTTGGTTTTCGCTCGCTGGCGCTTGATCCCTGGTTCCCGACCCTTAGTTCATGGTTGAAATTCACAACATCTCAAATATCCCTGCCGCTCCTTGCCCGGTTCCGACGCACATCGTTACCATTCCAAATTTCTTTTGTCTTCTTTTCAGTTCATAAAAAAGCTGAACAGACAATTTTGAACCAAGCGGATGCCCCAATGCAATCGCACCTCCGTTAACATTCAATTTTTCCTGATCCAAATCAAGGGTACGAATAATTGCCAGTGATTGTGAAGCAAAAGCCTCATTTAACTCGATCAGATCCAAATCCTGCTGTTTCATTCCTGCCTTTTTTAAGGCCAGCGGAACAGCCTCTATCGGTCCAATACCCATGATTCTCGGCGGCACACCTGCCACACCGTAACTAAGCAAACGTGCAATTGGCTGAACATTCAAAGTTTTTAACATCCTCTCTGAAACTACCAATACAAAGGCAGCACCATCCGATGTTTGAGATGAATTACCGGCAGTAACTGAACCATTCGCCGCAAATACCGGATTAAGTTTTGCCAATTTTTCTATACTTGTATCGGCCCTCGGACCTTCATCCGTATCAACAATGTAGGTTCTGGTTTTTTTCTTTAAGTTCTCATCCAGAAAATTTTCTTTGACCGTGATGGGAATAAGCCCATCTTTGAGGTGACCTTTTTTTATAGCATCAACGGCTTTCCGATGGGAATGATATGAAAATTCATCCTGATCTTCGCGACTAACATTATACTCTTTGGCTACTGCTTCTGCCGTTAGGCCCATCCCCCAATACCAGTCCGGATTGTTCTTTGCAACCTCTGCATTGGGAACCAGTTTCCAACCTCCAAAGGGCATTCCTGACATGACCTCAACTCCACCTGCAATGATACAATCAGCCATACCTGACCTTATCTTGGCGCTTGCAATGGCAATGGTTTCCAAGCCGGAGGCACAGTAACGATTTACAGTAAGTCCCGGAACTTTATCGGTATCTAAACCCATTAAAGAAATCATGCGAGCAATATTCAGGCCCTGTTCGGCTTCCGGAGTGGCATTGCCTACAATCACATCATCTATCTGTTCTTTATCCAGACCGGGCACGGATGCCACTAAATGTCTGACCACCTCAGCTGCGAGATCATCAGCCCTCGTAAAGCGAAACACTCCACGTGGTGCCTTTCCAACTGCGGTTCTGTATGCTGCTATGATGTATGCTTCTTCCATTATTTTAGATTTGAAATGTGCGCTATGAAATTCTAGAAAATCCTACCTGTCGCATCTACATTTTTTAACTGTTTTAGGATTACTTTATTAACCTATTTTGAAACGCCTAATTCTTTTTTTATACCTTATCAATTAATAGGATCGAATTTTTAAATGTTCCGAATGTACAAGCTCAAGCTTATCAGAAACAACTCATTGAGTTTGAAGCTCAAAAGATGATCCATTCGCAATTCCCAAAAAATATTTAAACTCTTATGCTAAACTGCTTATGCCATGTTTGAGAATATTGAAACTGCTAGCCATTCAGACTGAGATTTAACCTGAGCTTCTCTCCAGCAGAAAATGAACTGGTAAAATCCTAAACCTCGGCTATAAGGTCAATCCCTTTAATCCAAAACTTTTGCTCTTCGGTATTCTACATGGCGTCAAACTATATTCTCCGACTAAATTCTCCTATTTCACATCTCTAATTCCTCAAAGGCTTACCCTTAGTTAGAATACTTTGAATTCGCTCGAGCGTCTTCTTTTCTCCACAAAGTGATAAAAACATCTCTCGTTCTAAATCAAGTAAATATTGCTCAGAAACTAGTGTTGGAGCTGATAGATCACCCCCACAAAGTACATAACCAAGTTTTTCAGAGATTTTTTTATCATGTTCAGATATAAAATTTCCTGCAAGCATGGAATTGGCACCTGCATAAACAATACCCAATCCCTGCTTGCCCAACACACGGATATCTTTACGTTGAACCGGTTTTGTATATCCTGCATCAGCAAGTTCAATTGCCTTTTCTTTTGCATCGATAATCAATCGGCTACGGTTCATGCTGACGGCAAACTTATCTTTTTGCAAATAACCCAATTCTACCGCTTCAATCGCAGAGGTCGAAACTTTTGCTTGTCCGATTGTTAAAAACCGTTCTCTAAGAGCTGCCTGCTCAATTTGGCCCTCTCTAAACTCGTCTGATAAACGAAGGGCGAATTCTTTGGAACCTCCGCCACCGGGAATCAAGCCCACTCCAAATTCGACCAATCCCAAATAGGTCTCGGCATTCGCTTGAACAAAATCCGCATGCAGACACAGTTCGCAGCTACCCCCCAGAGTCAAATTATGAGGAGCTGCCACCACCGGAATGCTAGAATACCGCATCCTCATCATGGTGTTTTGGAACATCCTAACTGCCATGTTGATTTCGTCCCAATCCTGCTCAACGGCAGCCATGAATATCATTCCAATATTGGCGCCGGCCGAAAAATTTGCGCCGTCATTTCCAACAACCAAGCCTTTGTAATCCTTCTCCGCAAGGTCGACCGCCTTATTTAATCCCTGAAGGACTTCTCCCCCGATGGTATTCATTTTGGTATGGAATTCAATATTGAGAATTCCATCGCCTAAATCCAGAATGGTTGTGCCTGAGTTCTTCCAGACCGTATTTGTTGAACGTAGATTATCGAGAATAATAAAGGAACCAGATCCCGGAATAGGTTTGTATGACTGGGAAGGAATATCGTAATATTTCCTGACGCCATTTTCAACCTTATAAAAGGAATCGTAGCCGGCTTGAAGCATTTCATGCACCCATTCTGATGCTTCATTACCATACTTCTTCATCCCTTCAAGTGAATTTTTCAAACCGATGGCATCCCAAACCTCAAATGGCCCGAGTTCCCATCCAAACCCAGCTCTCATGGCGTCATCAATTCGATACAACTCATCCGAAATTTCAGGAATGCGATCCGAAACATATTCAAAAAGTCCGAAAAAAGAATGTCGGAAGAACTCAGCCGCCTTATCCGTCCCTTTGGCAAATACCTTCATACGTTCCGAAAGATTCTCAACCAGTTTTGCAGCCTCAAGTGTGGGCGATTTTATCTTTTCCTGAGTTCTGTATTCCAAGGTTTTAAGGTCAAGAGCAAGGATTTCTGACTTTCCGTCAGCACCTTTTACCTTCTTGTAAAATCCCTGTTTAGTTTTATCGCCCAGCCACTTATTTTCCTGCATTTTCTGAACATAGTCCGGGAGTTGAAATAAATCATGAGCTTTATCTTCAGGCAAATTAGTATACAAGCCCCCTGCAACATTTATCATGGTATCAAGTCCAACCACATCTGTGGTTCGGAAAGTTGCCGACTTCGGCCTACCCAGTGCAGGACCGGTGTATTTATCAACCTCCTCAACCGTTAAATCCATTTTCTCAACCAAGTGAAGAAGAGCCATGATCGAGTAAACTCCCACCCGGTTAGCTATAAATGCCGGCGTATCTTTACACAATACCGTAGTTTTTCCCAAAAATTTATCTCCATAATGCATCAGGAAATCAATAATCTCAGGCTTGGTTTGAGCTGTCGGGATAATTTCAAGTAGACGTAAATACCTGGGCGGATTAAAGAAATGCGTACCGCAAAAATGTGAACGGAAATCCTCGGATCGCCCCTCTGCCATCAGATGAATGGGAATACCGGAAGTATTAGAACTGACAAGAGTTCCCGGCGTTCTGAATTTTTCTACCTGATCATAAATGAGCTTTTTAATATCCAACCGTTCTACCACAACCTCTATTACCCAATCACAGGAAGCAATATCTTTCATGTGATCATCGAAATTCCCTGTAGAAATTTTATCGACAACTTTTTTGGAAAAAACAGCAGATGGATTGGATTTCAGGGTACTTTCAAGAGCTGTATTTACAATTCTATCCCTAACCTTTTTAGAGTTTAAATCAGCACCTGTTGCCTGTTCTTCAGCATTCAGCTCCTTTGGAACCATATCCAACAGCAAAACTTCAACTCCGATATTGGCAAAGTGGCAGGCAATCCTGGACCCCATGATACCCGAACCTAAAACCGCAACTTTTCTGATAACTCGTTTCATCATGTGTTGATTCTAATGTTTTTCAGCTTTCACTACCCGGATAATCCGGGTAGTGAAACTGAGGTTTATAATCAGTGGTTAGTTGATTTATTTTGTTTAATGTTTTAATCAATTGCAATCTATCTTTGTCTGCAATATGCGCGTTTAGGTACTCGTTAAATTTACGTACCACATCTTTAGCAATCTTCCGCTTCTCTACACCAAGTGGGGTTAAGAAAATCTTAACCGAACGCTTGTCATTTGGATCATTCGCCCGGTATATCAAACCCAGCTCCTCCATACTCTTAAGAGTACGCGACAGACTGGTCGTTTTCACACCCGATAAAAGCGCAATTTGGGATACCGCAGTGCCCTCTTCCCGTATGTTGATTAACATATATCCTAAAGCTTGTGTCAGGCCATAATCCCCTGCAATCTGATTGTATTTATTAGCTACGGATTGCCAAACAATTTTTAAAAAGTAATCAACAGTCTCTTCAGGCTTCATCTATATTTACTATGCAAGCATAGCAAATATATGGATTTGAATAATTCCAAACAAGTTAAATTTGATTTTATTTACGGCCGACATAAAACCTGAATCGTATGGTTGAATTTAGCTCCCTCAGAATATAGAACCATCTGAATATTAAGATTTAACCACTTAGAATGGCTTTTAAATGCTGTAAAGGAAACATAGGCAGTAGATTGAGGCGAAGTTCCAAGGCTATCTGTATCTAAAATTAGCTTAGAAAAGATAAAATACTATGTTTCCCTGCCTAAGGAGACGGCATTTTTAAAAATAATGTCGGATTCACGTTTAACTTAACCTGAGATCGATACAAGCTCTTGCCGAAGACTGATTATTATTATCCGTTTTTGGAAAGCAGGGTTTGCTGCTCTTGGTCCCGTGTTCTGCCCTATTTTTTTGCTGAAAGTTGAATAGCTCACATAACATTCAGAAATACAAAAAAGATAGGTCTGCCACCCGGGTTTGGGGTTCTGTTACCGGACTGCCCCTCCCGATAAAAAACAGTAACAGGTAAACTAAACCTTGCCGAAGGATTATCTTCCGGCTACGAATCATCTGAAATCAGGCACCATTTCATGCCGGAAATACTGCGGAGGAAAGGACTGCAGGAAGCGATAACACGCAGGTATTGCTTTCCAAAATTAAATCATGCGCGTCCGGAGCATCAAAAAATCCATTTTAAGGATATTTTTTAATCTTTCATGGATCGAACTCAAGATAAATTTAGTAATATCATAAAATGAAAAGATATAAAAGCTTCCTCTTAGGCCTATCTTTTTTGATAATTTTGGGCATTATTTGGAGCACTGTAACCGAAAAGGGCATCAAAGACCTAAGCAGTGATTTCAAGGAATTGACCTTTATTCGAAATGAACAGAATACCGGACCTGTTATCAGGATATATGCTGTAAGCTTGAAGAAAATAAATTGGCAAGAAATGGAACAATATGGCAATTTTATGCCCCATACAAAATATGGAAGTACGAAAATCTACTTTTTTTTGAATGGCACTGATTTACCTCAAAAACTAAAATTTGGAGAGGTAAATATCGACGACAGATATAAAAAGCATTGCATTGCCATTTATGAAAAGAATGGCATGAGTCAAACTTCTCTTCGCAAATACCCGTTTAGGGATTAAGGTTAAACCAATGAAAAACAAGGGCCTAAGATTCTCGATACTTCTGTTAATTTGTTTGTCATGGATATTTTTGATGCGCAAAATGACCTATCCTTTAGACCCGAGTAGCATTTTAAAATTCGAATTCATTGGAACTGCCGAAAAAGCGAGATCGTTCCTCAACACCCTGGCAAGGTTAGGACATACAGAATTAATGACGCTCAGTATCTACCTGGACTTTATTTTTCCCTTGTTGTACGGAGCCGCTTTTTTTTATGGAAGCGCATGGGTATGTTCCAAAATAATTATTGGACATCCATTAAACAAATTCAAACAATTAGCAAGAATGACCTTAATGGCGGTTGTCTGCGACTTCCTTGAAAATATTTCATTGCTTCAGCTCATTTATTCAGGACCGGATGATACGTACGCCGGCTTGGCATTCGTTTTTGCCGGAATTAAATTTTTATTATTGGCTTTGGTATTCATTCACTTTTTGCTTACCCTGATTCTTTCGATAATGGGGAAACAAAGTGCCGAAATTTAAATCATATGTTTACCAGCCCATAAGGGTATCATCTCCACGGGGATCTGCCCCGCCTTCATAATAACCCCAGGGTGTTTTAAGGATTGCATCAACGCGCCCAATGGCTCTTCTTTCATTAAATGTATAACCCTTCTGATTGAGTTTCTGCCTAACCAAAGAATCCAATCCTCCTTTTTCAAATGTGATCACATCAGGGTACCACTGATGATGAAACTTCTTGGCATTTACTGCTGCCTGCATACCCATATCAAATTCAATGACGTTCAATATGGTTTGAAAAACAGAGGTAATGATTGTAGAACCGCCCGGAGTTCCAACAATCATAAACAGTTTACCCCCCTTTTCCAAAATGGCAGGTGTCATTGAACTGAGCATTCGCTTACCCGGTACAATGGCATTTGCTTCACCCCCAAGCAGTCCGTACATGTTCGGAGAACCCGGCTTAACTGAGAAGTCATCCATTTCATTATTTAACAGGAACCCTGCTCCACCAACAAAAACCATAGAGCCATATCCCCCATTTAGTGTAGTTGTTATGGAAACCGCATTGCCATCACGGTCAACTATTGAAAAATGAGTAGTTTCTTCGCTTTCCTGTGGCACTTCTCCGGCTTTGATATCACTACTGAGGGTGGCTTTTCCCCAATTGAAATCGCTCATTCTGAATTTGGAATAAATTGGATCAACAAGATATTTTTTCGGAACCTTGTAAAAATCCGGATCACCCAAATGACTTGCTCGGTCGGCATAGACCCTTCGTTCTGCTTCAACCATAAGCTGGACAGTCGAATCTGAGTTATGGCCCCATCTCCTAAGTGGATACTCCTCAACTGAATTTAATAATTGCAATAAGGCAATACCACCACTGGATGTTGGTGGCATCGTGATAATTTTATAATTCTTATAATTTCCTACCAGGGGTTCACGCCATTGGGACTGATAGTTTTTTAGGTCCTCCCTGCTAATTAAACCGCCTCCCTTTTTCATCTCCGCCTCAATCTGGTCGGCAACCTCCCCTGCATAAAAACCTTCTCTGCCTTTGTCACGAATATGCTCTAAGGTTTTTGCGAGATCTTCCTGAACCCAAAAATCACCTTTTGACCATTTGGCCTTGATAAAGTATGACTTTCCGGGGTTATACTTTTTTAGCTTCTCCTGTAATTCAGTAAACTCCTCTACCTGACTGTCGGTAATTGGGAATCCGTTTCTGGCCAGATCTAAAGCAGGTTGCACGACTTCTGCCCAGCTTAATTTTCCAAATTTTTGATGAGCTTTAACCATTCCATCCACACTACCGGGCACGCCTGCAGCCAAATGACCATGTAGACTTTTGTCTGTGATCGCATTTCCTGCTGAATCGAGGTACATGTCACGGCTTGCCAATCCCGGCGCTTTTTCCCGAAAATCAAGAGTTGCCAGTTCCCCGCTCGCCGACCGATAGACCATGAAACCACCGCCTCCCAAATTTCCGGCACCCGGATAGACCACAGCTAAGGCAAATTGAACTGCCACAGCCGCATCAACAGCATTGCCCCCCTTTTTAAGAATGTCCAACCCTACTTTTGAGGATGAAGGATGTGCTGAAACTACCAGTCCGTTTTTATATTCCCCCGAATTATTTCTGGATAGAGTTCCGCCAAGACATCCTGAGATTAAAGTGCTCAGTGCAATAAGAGCACCTATCGCCGGTTGAAGGTTGAGCGAAAATTTTCTATGCATTTCTATATATTTTCTCGATCTGATCTTTGTATTTATGTTGAATTACTTTCCTCCTGAGACTCAATTTAGGGGTAAGTTCCCCACCGTCTATGGTCCAGTCTTCAGTCAGAATTTCAAATTTCTTTATTTGCTCCCAACTGCCGAAATTTTGATTGAAATGATCAATAACGGATTGGATTTTATCAATTACTTTCTGATTTTTTACCATTTCTGTATTGTTGGTATAATTAATTCCGGCTCGAACACACCATGCCGATAAAGCCGGGAAATTTGGCAAAATGAGTGCAGCCGGAAAACGTTCATTTTCTCCAATTACCATCATATGTTCAATGTAAGGTGATTCTTTAAATTTGTTTTCCAGAATTTGAGGCGCAATGTATTTACCACCGGCAGTTTTAAAAATTTCCTTTTTTCGGTCTGTTATCCGAAGGTATTGACCATCAACTAATTCACCTATATCCCCCGTATGGAAAAATCCATCCTTGTCCATCACTTCATCGCTTAAATCCGGACGCTTATAATAACCCTTCATTACATTGAGCCCCTTGCACAAAATCTCACCATCATCGGCAATTTTAATCTCTACATCCTGAATAACCTTGCCTACTGTGGTAAATTTTGCAGCACCGAATTTAAGGCCATTCACCGCAATAACCGGCGAGGTTTCAGTTAAGCCATAGCCTTCCAATACGGGCATACCGGCAGCCCAGAATACCCTGGCTAAACGCGACTGTAATGCGGCACCGCCAGAAACTATGGCCAAAATATTACCTCCCAAGGCATCTCGCCATTTATTGAAAATTAATTTATTAGCGATTTTTAATTGAAATTCATACCAAGCTCCATTAGCTCCGTTCATTTCATATTTGAGGCCGAGATTCAAGGCCCAGAAGAATAATTGCTTCTTTACCCCTGTTAATTCAGAACCTTTCGCCACAATCCGATCATATACTTTCTCCAGAAGGCGGGGAACAGTTGTAAAACCATGCGGTTTGACCTCCACTAGATCCGCAGCAATAGTCTCCATACTCTGAGCATAATATACCGATATCCCTAAATAGAAATACATGTAAAGAACCATTCGTTCAAAAATATGGGAGAGCGGAAGAAAACTTAACGCTTTTTTGAAGCCTTCAGGATACATAACCGAAGAGGCGATCACATTGCTAACCAGGTTTTTGTGAGTTAGCATCACCCCCTTGGGCGTACCTGTAGTTCCCGAAGTATAGATTAAAGTCAGTAAATCTTCAGGTAGTATACGATCACGATATAGCTGCAGATCCACAGGTTCAGCCCCCTTACCGATCTCAAACAAGTCCTTCCAATGTGGAACTCCGTCAATAGCATCATAACTGAATATCTTAAACTCAAGTTCTTCGGTCTTTCTGACATTGTCCAGTTTTTCGTATAGTGCTAATTCAGAGACGAATACTATTTTCACCTCAGCATCCCTTAAAATGAACTTGATATCATTCTCTGAAAGCGTGGGATACATCGGAACTTGAGTTGCTCCAATCTGCATAATTGCGAAATCACAGATATTCCATTCAGGACGGTTGGCCGACATAATGGCCACTTTATTATCTTTCTCTATACCGGAAGCAATTAATCCAAGACTGACTGAATTTACCTGATCTACAAATTCATCTGTTGAATATTTATTCCAGATATCATTTTGTTTTGCTGCTACCATGTCATCCCTGCGATGCATTTTAAGCGAATGTTCCAAAAGGTCGAATACTCTTGTTATTGTTGCCATAACTTATTCAGTTTTATCCTTGTAATTTAATTAAATAGCGAAGAATAAATAAAACCGAAGAAGAAAATCCATAGCGTTTATTCTTAAAAATGGCTGCCGTATGACAATATAAAGTACAGGGATACAAGCCTGTCTTTAAATTAACCTGAGATCGGTATAAGCTCTTGCCGGAGGCTGATTATTTCACTCAGCTTTTGGAAAGCAGGGTATCTTGCTCTTGGCTTATGGCAGTCCCGTGTTCTGCCCTATTTTTTTGCGGGAAATTGAATCCTTGTCGTTAGAATCAGGATGGCAAAAAGATAGAGCTGCAACCCGGGTTTGCTTAACCCGGAGCTGTTTTCCATCGGATTGGACAGTCCGCCAAGATGCCGTGACTGCTCAATAGGTAAGATCTCCCGGCCTCCCCCAGTAT
>Ga0194133_10005053_pt1 | contig 17080 bp, 12 predicted proteins | sample TA2KigOf40mmetaG_FD_155448 | JGI IMG/M metagenome (GOLD analysis project Ga0194133, IMG submission 155448) | Freshwater microbial communities from Lake Tanganyika, Tanzania - TA2015055 Kigoma Offshore 40m | ecosystem: Environmental > Aquatic > Freshwater > Lake | place: Tanzania: Lake... | reverse complement strand
GGACCTGAGCCACTGGTTGCCGTTACGGCATCTTGTAATTTCTCATCCACATAAATTGTTTTTCCTGATACCTTGAGCAAATCTTCTACAACTTTAACATCTGCTTGTGTCGCTGAACTTCCCTTTGAAATCGCCGAAGCACCAACACCAACTGACATTGGGGTATTTGGCATTACTCGAAGAATAGCCACAGGATTTGAGATGAAACTTTCAATTAATGCTGTCTTTTTACCTGCCACAAATGAAATCACCTTTTGAGTTGTCGAGAACTTAGAACCAATTGATGCTAATAGCGCATCTAGATCTTGAGGTTTTACAACTAAGAAAATGTTCTCTGCTTTTAATGCAATTTCCTCTAGGGTGGCAACATAACAACCATACTTAGCTTCTAATTCCTTGGTTCGCTCCGACCTTTTATCAGTTATCGCAATTTTCGAGCTAGCAACACCTGATTTGAGGATTGCCGCAATCAATGCTTCGCCCATAACTCCTGCGCCAATAACGCCAACTGAATATGCGTAGGTATCTGCCATGAAGCAAGGTTAGCGAAAATTTCAATTAATTGAGCCGCCCATGAGAATCGAACTCATGACCTTCGCTTTACGAGTTCTCAGACCTCCTATCCACCATTGACTCACTGCGTTCATTATCGCTCAATCCACTAACACCTTTAGGGATAGATGTCCATGGTTATTCGCCTATATCCAGCTCAGTTGCATCCAGAATTACATCCAAATCTGAGTCTTAGTGAAAGTCACCGTGGCTACTGTCTGTATCGTTAGGGCTCAGTACTCTTTGTGGATGATTCATCACATGAGTATTGGCGTATCAGACATCATCGCATCAGGTTCGTTCTATGATGCAATTCTAGGACCATTGGGTTACTCAAGAGTCTTTGAGGACCGTCCAAAACTTCTTGAGGGTAACTTCAATTTACTTCTACTGAGACTTGGGTAAGCATATAGACTCAAATCCAGAAATTGGAACTCTCTCTATCCTCAAATATACTTAAGATAGCCTCTGCAATTAATTTTGCAGCGATACCTGAATTAAAGATTTCTTGACTTAACTTTTCTATACTTTTTGAATTGTCTCTTAAGTTTTCCGATTCTAAAAGTTTATCTACTACTAACTTTATGTCCGACAGAGAATCGGTACCCAAGACTACGCCAATATCTCTCCGTACTTTGAACTCCAATGTCTGAGCCACATCTTGAAAATTTACATTTCGAATCTTCTGAGGTGTATCTACCGATATAGTTGGGCGCCCGGTGCCGTAGGAAAATTCGAGAGCTGTTCCTGACCAATCGGTAATCAAAACGTCGCTATTCACAAAGTCTGAAACCAAAGAAACATCGGTTTTCACTCTAAAATCAGGAGACTCCAATTTGGAGATTTCAGATAGATAACTCCTTCCGCTCTTGCGTGTAGTAATCATAGGGTGAAGTCGAAGAGTAAGATTGTAGTGCGAATGAAGACCTTGATAAATCTGTTTTATTTGAAGCGGGGTAACTGCTGATGGTCCCCAAGTGGGGGCAATTAGAACATTCTTTCGCCCTTGCTTAAAAGGTGATACCTTTCCTGACTCCATCTTAGTCTGAATTGCAATTTCCTGGCGTACTCTATCCAGCCTGGGATATCCTCCGCGAAAAATTTTGAATCTTGATGCTGAAGCTTCTCGCCTTTCCACCAATTCCTCAACGTGCGTATTATGACAAGCAAAAATGTAATCATAATTGTCAAAAGCTCCTTCCAAATAAACAGCATTGATACTTGCTAATGAGTGAAATGTATAGACATATTTAGTGTCATTTATCGATCTATTCAAACCTAAATTGCCAATATCAGTCATAGTCGTGACTAATATTTTTGCTGGTAACGTTCTGAACAGAAAAACTCGAGTTAAGCCTTTGCCAACATAATATTCATCTGCGAAGTTTTGAACTAATTGCTTGAAGGATTTTAAAATCACGACATTTGAAGGAGCAATTTCTCTCGTTTCTTTGAATATATCTTGAAGAAATCCCCAATCTGCCATTTCTTCAAGGTAGAACACAATATGGTTTCGCTTACCCCAGGTCTTCAGATACCCTCGGATTTCCGCGGCAGATTTCCCTGCAGGCCTTGCTACCATAGATGCCATGATAGCAAGGCCTAGTTTGCCTGTAGTTCTATACGTGTTTATCACGCTGCCAATAAACATTATAACCTTTAATAATGGGCAATATGACGAGCCACCCTTAACTCTATTGTTTGTAATCACGTTAGGTCTGGTCATTAATGCGCTTCTTGCTTACTTAGCAATCAGAGAATCAATTAGAAACATGAATCAAGAAGTTTCACTATTTTATGTGATTCCTATAGTGGCGCTACTATTATTGATTAGTTTTGATTATGTGACACCTCTGCGAGCAGATAGTTTAAGTGGACTCAAGTTAGATGGAACCCTGGTAAAGTCTAGCGATTTTGTGTTTGACGCCTTAATAATAGCTGTTTCAATTTTAGTTTTTGCTGGTTTATTACTTTTTAATGAGCGGAAATTGAACAAAAAGTTATATATCGGTTTCTGTAACGTAACCTTGGTTTTTAGTGTTTCACTCTTGTTATCTAGTATTTTCGACTCTGAAAATAGAATATCATGGAGAACGCTTTTCTCTAATGTCATGACCACAGAATCTAGAGTCCAACTGAATCCGGTACCTCTCGAAGGAGCAATAAGGCCTAATGTCTATCACCTTATCTTTGATGCGTTTGGGTCATACTTTTTTGAGCGAGCACTTTCTGAATCAGATAGACCACATTTACTGAAAGATTTCATTCTTTATGATGACGCGAGAACAAACTATGATCATACGACTCCTTCAATTGCAAGTGTGCGGCTTGGGAGAATGAATGGTCTAGAGGAGTCGTTCTCCGACTTTACTGATAGTTCAAAGAACGACGGAATTGATAGTGTCTTGAAGCAAGCTGGTTATCGAATTTCTAACTACAATGAGAATTTAGGTTGGGTGTCTTCTTCCGCCGACTATTACTATACAAATGAGTTTGCAACCGCAGACTTCTTGAGTTCTCGTAGCTCAAAAGACTTACTTTTATTTGACTTTTGGATAATGAGATTACTGCCAAGTTTCTTTCAAGCTTTTTACTATCAAGATGGAAGTGGAATGTTTTCGAAACTAAACACTGAGTCGACTCCCTCCTTGAATGTTGTAGAGGGAGAAAACCAGAGAACTGTTGCATCTTTGTTTCTTGCTCGTAAATTGATCGATGATGAGAACTTGAGAAATCAATATAATGAGTACGTATTCATGCATACATATTTGACGCATGGGCCGTATGTAATTAACTCTGATTGCAGTTGGAACTCCAAACCGAAGTTATCTGATGACCCTTCTAAGTACTATTTGCCCCAAACGATATGTGCTTTAAATGTATTGCAAGAATTAGTCGCATCTTTGATTGAACAGGACAAGTATGAAACTTCAATGATTATTGTCCACGCTGATCATGGAACATGGGAAGTTGGTCCTGTTGAAAGATCCAATCCTTCTCGCTTGGCTGCCTTGACCAATAACTTGAGACTTGTCCCCGCCCAGTATGTTGAAAATCAATCTAAACCACTCCTTCTAGTCAAGACTCCTCGAGACAGAGAGTCTACTAATCACAAAATTGAGGCTAACAATTCGAGGGTTCGTACAGACGGTCGACCGGTCTCCCTTATTGATATTATGCCCTCAATCCTTGGTGCTGTAGATATAGAGTTTGCTTCGCTAGCCTTAGAGGGAGTTAACATTTTCGGCAATCATGTTGAGAAAAGACCTTGGAGACTTTTTCAGATGGGATTTAAGCAAGTTATTGATCCTACTTCTCGAGTAACCAGTACTTTGGGCTCGAATACTCCAAGTCTCGTTCAAAGGAGATATAAAATCTATCCCAGTGGAGTTTTCGCAAGAGACGTTACGTATCGAGGTAAGTGGTGAGCGTGCCCAGCCCTCATCATACTGCCGATTGCAAGAACTCTTTTATCTCATTTATAAGTGTTCTCAGCTTCCACTTGACCTTGTGAGGAAGATTCTTAAACTTGTTGATTAGGTTCCTCAGCGCAATCGCATCACATTCCTGGCCCGTTACCACGCAAACAATTTGAGCGTCATTGCCGATTGGCTTGCTTAAGGCATACAAAAATTTTGCTGGATTACTCGAAAGTGCCAACTGCTCGCTCATCTCCTCTAAGGGTCGGTAAAAACGCTCGTCCGTATCAAGATTCGAGAGTCTTCTGCTCTGTATTCTGCACACTCTTATTCCTTGAGCAACAATTTGTTGATCTGGGCAGTCTCTCTCTATTAACTCTACAAACATCTGTTGCATCGTGTGAGATCTTGGCTCCTTGACGTCTTCAGATAAAAAAACTTCAATTTCGCCAGTCTCTGGGTTGAACTTATCTATGACTTCGTTAATTGGAATTGGGTTGAATCCATGTTCCCGACGAGAAAGCGTATAGTTGAAAAAGGCATCCTGTAAATAGAGGTCATTTCCAATTTCTACAATTGTCACTACATGGCTACCCGGAACGACTCCAAAATTGTAAGTATAGGCATTCAACCCAAAAGCTTTGTATATATTCTTTAGAAAATCGGCAGTTGCCCCACACAATGCTCCTTTTTGATTTGTTTCAAATAATTCGATGTATTCGACTGCTTCATACTCTTTTGTAAACTCCAAACTAGACGATTCTTGAAATATTTTTGCGTTTGCGAACCTAATGATTTCTTCATGTACAAAATTTCTCAATGTACTCGAAGCGTCATGGTCGTTAGCGGTTGCAAGTGATGGAATTTTCAAACAAAAAAATTTTATAACCGGCTCGATTGGATTATTGGAGCATTTCGATTTAATCTCATAAGTTTCCAATTGTTTCTGATGTTTCATGTGGGGAACAAATAATACGTTTCCATTTATAACCACTGCGCAAATTGCAATAACTGCTAGACTTGCTTTGATTCTCTTATTGATGTTAGCAATCACAACTCAAACAAGACAATTAATCTCTTGATTTCAAACGAAGAATTCTACTGAGGAATGAAACCAGGCTAGTTACCCATTTTCTAAAAAAAATCCATGCTGTTGCGACTGATGAAACTACAGCTGCAAAAAATAGACTTAGGGAGCCTGGATCTAGATACATTACTACGTTTCTCATTGTGATAGTGTATCAGCGAAAGAGGGGGAAATCATTAGTCTACCAACGGTTTATGTCGGAATGAGTGCGGACATTGTGCACAAAGGGCACCTAAACATTCTATCGGAAGCGTCAAAACTCGGACGGGTTGTTGTTGGCGTGCTTTCCGATTCGGCAATTTCATCATACAAGAGAGTGCCCTACATGTCATACGCAGACCGATCTGAAATAATCTCATCGTTACGATTTGTAGATAAAGTTGTTATTCAAGATTCACTCTCTTACGCCTCGAATTTGCGAGAAATTCGCCCTGAATATGTTGTGCATGGAGATGACTGGCGCGAAGGTCCTCAAAAGCAAACAAGAGAAGAGGTTGTCGCCATTCTGCAAGAGTACGGGGGTAAACTTGTCGAAATCCCTTACACCGAAAATGTTTCCTCAACTAGATTTATTGAACAGTTAGAAGAGGAAAACTTTCTGCCTACAATACGGCTCTCGCGACTTCGCCGACTTCTAGAGGTAAAGGGCACGATTAGAGCCATCGAAGCCCACTCCGGTCTCACTGCAGCGATTGTCGAAAATTCTAGAGTTGGAAATAGGACTTTTGATGCTATCTGGCTCTCTAGCCTTACTGATGCGACATTAAGAGGAAAACCCGATATTGAGGTCGTTGGCCTAACGCCACGTATACATTCCATCGGGGACATGGTTGAAGTTACGCGAAAGCCCTTTATTTTTGATGGGGATACCGGGGGGATGCCGGAACACTTCCACTACATGGTTCAGAACTTGGAAATGGCAGGAGTTTCTGCGGTGATAATCGAGGATAAGATTGGACTAAAACGAAACTCTCTGTTTGGCACGGAAGTAAAGCAAAACCAGGCTACAAAAGAGGAGTTTGCTGAAAAAATAAGAGTTGGCGTGCTAGCAAAACGATCAAGTGATTTCATGATAATTGCTCGTATTGAAAGTCTGATTTTTGATAAGCCTACTTCTGATGCATTAGACAGAGCTTTTCACTATATAGATGCTGGCGCTGATGGCATTATGATTCACAGTAGTAAAAAGAACGGCGAGGACATTTTAGATTTTATGTACCAATTCCGAAATCAGGACAAGATAACACCTTTAGTAGTAGTCCCCTCCGCATTTCCAAGTTTAGGATTTGACGCTCTAGCCGAGGCGGGAGCCAACATTGTTATATACGCGAATCAATTGTTACGAGCGGCATACCCTGCTATGGTCTTTGCCGCTGAGGCTATCCTTGAGAATAATGGAAGTTTGTCAATAGAGAACGAGTTAATGAGTATCAAGGAAATCTTACGACTTATTCCGGGTGAGAATCTTGCCAATTGAAGCTTTTCGGATATTCTCTGCCTTTAGAAGGTCAGGAGTTTCTTTTTTTACTGGAGTTCCCGATTCAGCCTTAGGAGCGTTTTGCAGCTATGTCGCCCAGGAGTCGAAGTTGGGGAATTGTCAGCATGTGACTGCAGCTAATGAGGGAAACGCTATTGGGATTGCGGCTGGTAGCTATCTCGCAAGTGGGAAAGTTCCTCTTGTGTATATGCAGAATTCTGGTTTGGGTAATGCTATAAATCCGCTCACGTCTTTGGTGCACGCAAATGTTTATTCAATTCCCATGATCATCATGGTGGGTCACCGGGGAAAGCCGGGTCAATCCGATGAGCCTCAGCATATACCGATGGGCTCTATTACTGAAAAACTTGTTACTTTGATGGGTTTTGATTCTATAGAAGTATCAAATTTGACACAAAACCCTGAGCAATTGGTTGCCCATGCTGTCGCGAGTGCGAAGGAGAAGATGCAGCCATACTTTCTAATTGTTGATAAGAGCTTTATTTCTTCTGAAAGTAACCCGCTGGAATTGAAATCCGAGAATAAATCGCTTGGATACTATGAAGTCGTTGACCAATTGATAAGTCAATTAGATTGCTCAGATGTTGTCTTTTCTACAACCGGATATATTTCCCGAGTAACAGAGGACATAATATTGCGGTCCACAAACCGACCACTGCACTTTATGAACGTAGGGTCAATGGGGCATCTCAGCTCAATTGCCTTCGGATATGCAATGAATAGGCAATCTGTCCCGAGGAATACCTTAATTATTGATGGTGACGGATCCTCACTCATGCATCTTGGAGGCCTGCTCAACCTTGAGCAGTCTCGTGTGGCTCTTCGCAATGTTTCTCTCTGCATCTTGAACAACTCTTCGCACCTTTCTGTAGGTGGCCAACCCACGAGCGCTCCTAAATTCCGGTTCATAACTCTATTCCCGAATGAAGATAGCCAAAGAATAGAGAACAAAAGAGAGTTGAAGAGCTTGATTAGAAGTGAACTTTTCAAGAATCATTTGACATTTTTTGAGGTTATTGTAGACAAGGGAATTGATCGTATTCCTCCGCGGCCAACAAGATCTCCCATGGAGATTAGGCATTCATTCTTGGATTCTCTCACTTCTGCATTATGAACCAAACAAGAATGAGCAAGTTGAATCAATAAAGTCTTTGTTAACCCCAAAACTGCAAGTATTCAATCGCTCATTATCTAACATAGCCTTTCGGATTGAAAGAAAATTTGAAGCTGACCCACAAGCATCTCGTACCACGTTACGCACACTATGTTTATCCAAAGTAGTCTGAACGATTTCGATTAGTCGAGAAGTTTCCAATTTTTGCTCCAACTGTGAAAATCTTTTCGAACATTCCCTTCTTGCGAATTCTAAGTACACCCCTAGGCTCGCTGCAACCGCAAAACCGTGACTAACTCCGAATCTTGCAGTTAAAGGGTAACTTATCGAGTGGCAAGCGTTTGTTTGAGTAATACTTATTGCTTGTCCGCCCAGAGTTGATAGTGAAAATAGTTGAACTTCTTGTTCAAATGTATCCCAGGTTTCTTGTTCTACGTTAAGACAGCGTAATGCCTGAGTAATTCCTTTCAACGCAAATTCACTACTTACATCAGTTGAATTCTTGGAAAAGAAGGATTCTACGCTATGCCCTAGGGCGTCAAAAGCTCCTGATATTCTTGCGTGCTGTGGCGCGGACAAAGATATACCTTGTATGTGGAAAACATTCTGTGGGCGTAGAAGTGGGCTCGAAAAAGAGCACTTAGGGCTTTCGTCAGCCCGTGCATTACTCTTCCAAACTGTTGCATATTGAGTTACTTCAGATCCGCTCCCTGCTAACGTTGGTATTGCATCAAATTCAATAAATGAACTCGGAACTAAACGTTTTAGCGAGTCGATTATTTCTGACTCTGTAAGAGTATCTGAGCTCGGAATGCACTCTCTTAGTAGCAAGAGCGCCATCATAGACTTAGCAAAGTCAATCGTTGCCCCGCCACCAAACGCAGATATTCGGTTTATGGCTTCCTTGGTTCTTACCGGCAAACTTGCTCTTATTTTTTCAAGGGTTGGTAGCGTGTTTGAAAAAACTAAACCATTCTTACGATTGATGTTTTGAAGAATTTCTTTACCAATAAGCGACTTGGCAAATGACTTTGACATCACCACAAACGATGATGACTTTCTTAATGAACGAAGAACTTCGTCTAAGTTTGGATTATTAAACGCTTGCACTAGAATAAGATATAGGATTTTATGATTGAGTTCCAGTGCCCAATTGCTCTCATTTACTCTCTTTCTAGGACTGGGTGAGGATGATACTAAAGACGGGGAATTTGCAATAACAAATCAAGGAGGTAAAGAAAGGACTCATAGATACTAAACAACTTACGAATAAATTTAGCTCAAACAAATAAAGGGGTTTTGCTCCTCGGAAACGAAGACTCTCTCCATAAAACAAAGAAATTTTGATATCTTTGTCTTTCATGACCGCAGCTGGCTCAGATTCGGATCTCCAAATTTGCTAGACGGATCCGTCGGGGAGGAATCAAAATCACGACCTTCGATTTGCGAGCTCTGAGATTTCCTATCCAGCAGTTTGCGGAGATTAGTCATCGCCAAATGCTCATCGCAGAAGGATAAAGTACATTGGACAAAGTCTTTTAGCAAAGAGGGACAGTTTATTGAAACTCCTAAAGGTAGGACTGTCTCCATTGCCCCAGTAAATCCATGAATCTATGTAACCTTTAGAATTTATGATTCACGCTCGGGTCGACGAGAGTACAAACCAAGAAAAACGCTACATACGTAGCAGAAAATAGAAATCGCTGATTGACTTCATAAAAGAAACCTTCGTAAAAAGCATTTAGACGACCCGGAGGTCATATTTAAAATTAAGTCTATGCCCCTCTATATTTTTGAAGCCCCAGTCTACATATAATCCTATTGACATACTTTTTATAACTCACCGCTTTTGAAGGAATACTTACCCTAGACTCACGTTCATTGTTGGAGCTAATAAGAGACTTACTTATGTCGTCAATAGGAATCAACTCGCTCAAGGCCTCTTGGTTATCTCTTATTGTTTCCATGGCGCAATCATAAAGCCCATATATCTCATACAAAGCAATCAACTTGACTTTATTGGCCAGTGGCAAGTTCGCATCAATTGAATCCTTGATAAATAGAGAATCTCCCCATAGTGCTTGTCCATATTGAGTTTGAGCTGGAAAAGCATAAATAAATTTCGAAGGTAAACAACTCCGACTGTAACGATTAACCACTAGATCATAAAGATGAAGTTTGTGTTTATTTGCGAGTGCTCCTATGTTCCATAAAGTATTACCTTTATCATCTGGCTTTCCATGAAACTGTGATTCGATATCAAGCAGCAACAGTTCAGAGCCAATTCCATGCTTAAAAAAATCGTTCATTGCTAGATAATCATCTCCATCGATGTCAATCTTGAGAAGATCTAGATTTCTAGATGGTAGTAGAGATAGTAAATCCTCAACAGAAACTCTTGTTTCATCTAAAACAACTTCTAAGCCAGAATTGTATTTGGTGGCAATAACATTGTAGCTACTTTGTATTTCTTTCCAAGCTGTTGTTCTATTAAAGAATTGGGAGGTTATATCATCTGCTCTTCCGCTACCACCATCTATTTGGAGAAATCCGGCAATGTATTTTGAATTAGGCTTCTTTATGTTGTTTAGACGTTCTATTTCATTTTTTAGTGGATCTATCCCTACATAATTCAAAGCACTGCCGAGTCTCTCCCACTGATAAGGTCTACCGCTAGAACAGCCAACATCAATGGCATGAAGCGAGACTCCCGCTTCAATAAGTGTTTTCTCCCAGTTGTTAAACATGCTTAAAGCCTACTCTCTGATATAGAATTGGAGTTTAAACAGGTTACAGTTGAATTGCAAAATTATCTAGGGTTATGTTTTCCAATTAGTAGCCAGGTATCTTGCACCCAAAACAAATCAATCTTTGCATCCAATATGCTATCTATACAAGCTGTAATTGCAGTAAAGACTCCAAGAGTTGAATCGTATTTCGCTCTTTCTGATTGGAAAGGAAGAAAGTCGTGCCAAATAACAATACCATGTTCAGATAGGACTTCTAAGGCAAGTTTAGTGTCATGGACGACAGTTTCATGATCATGAGCTCCATCAATTAGGATGGAGTCAAATTTTTGTGGAAAATCTCTAACTGACAGATCTAGGCTATTGCCAAAAATCTGTTTGACTCTGGATGCGTATCCCATCTGCCTATAGATCCACCCAATTGAAACGTCAGAATCGCTCTGCTCGCTTACGTCTAAACCTGTGAACTGCATTCTTCTGGCTGGATAAAGCGAAGAGGAATAGACCGGAAATTGTGGGTTTGATTGTGTTGCTTCTCCTCGCGGTAGGTTGATAGTAGTCACTCTTCCGCGCGATTTGGAGCAGAAAAGTGCTGTACCAAACCCTTCCCAGGTTCCAAATTCGAGATGATTTCTAGCATTCATCAGCTCATAAATTTTGGCCAGTACAGGGGCATCATTGACTTCCATCTTGGGTCCCCTGCCGGGTAAATACCCGTGTATTACGCTTCCGAGATTGACACTTTCGTGAAACAAGTCCTTGAAGAGTTGGTCGACTTTTACTTGGTTTATTCGATCATTCAAGAGCTCTGGAGAAGCCTTAGCTGAAACTTCCGTCAGACTCGATTGTGAATATGCATGGGGCGTGATTTTTATAGCGTTAGACCAACTGTCTAATATTTGATTGCTCCTTTTTAAAACTAAATTATTGCCATCTAGAAGAAGGGCATCTTTATAACCAAGATCTACAAGCTTCTCCAAGAGATTCCCAACTTCGTGACCCCTTGTATTGAGAGCGTAAGAGAATTCAATCATTAACCAGGGGTTGAAACGTTCTAAGGTCACAGCTGCACCCTTCAAAATTTCAAGTTCAAAACCATCTGTATCAATTTTGATTAGGTCCAACTCTTGCAAATCTAGCCTTTCAACGAGATCATCTAAAGTTGAAAGTGAATATGTTTTTCCCTCCGGCGGTTTTCCCCACATCCTGTACATGTTCTCATGAATCTCGCCAGTTACTTCATATAAACCTAATCTAAACTCTTTCACATTTGTCAAAGCGTGATGCTCCAAGTTTCTTGACAATAGATCAGCTGTTTCTGTTGGCTCAAGACAAAATACTTGACCATTTTTCGCCAGAATTCCGAATAAAATTGAGTAGACGCCTACATTTGCACCAACATCAATAATTGTCCAAGAATCTTCTACATTTTCAAAAACCCAACGTTTGGAGTTCAATTCGCACTGAGGGTAGTACCAATCGAAATACTTATAGGTATACGGTAGTGCAATTTCGCCTAAACCTGGAAAGTGAGTTTTGCTGGAACAAATCTCATCCTCCACCCTCTTGCTAGCTGGCAAATTACCATCTTTATGAAGCTGTAATGACCTTAGCCAATCCTTGAGTTTGACAGGAAGATATCGAAAAACGAAAGATCTAATAGAGAAATAGATTGATTCAATAATCATTTGACGATTAGTTTCCTAATTGCGCTACGCATCTTACTAGGTAAGAACTTCCTGAGGGTACGAAAGCACAGATTCAGTATGAGAGGTCGTTTGTGGGGCAAAGAATAATCAAACTTAATTCCATTAAGAAGTATTACTTTCTCCACATATGTCAATTTAGGGTGCGGCGACTTCTTCACGCCAGATAGAACACTAGAGTAATTGTTGAATAAAGGGACAGAGAAGAACTTCCTAGATAGAGTCCTTATTGCCCAATTCTGTGCTCTTATCAATGCAACTCGTACATCGGGTTTAATCATTTTGGCAATAGCCGGAAGTTCTAAGGCAATCAATCCAGCGTTCAAGATATGTGGACGAGGGTTCAATGACATTTTATTGATGCCGAAATCTAGAATAACGAGGTCACTTATGGTTAGTGATTCACGGATTGAGTCTAAAGCATCAACATTCCTGATGGCACAGACCGTTACCTTAAGAGATTCAGCAATTGAATTTACTCTTTCAATCAAACTCTCATTCACGGAGACAATAGTTAAGAGGTCATATGGTTTGAGGCCGTTCAACTCATCCAGCAAGAAGAGTAATGTTCTTTCTATGTTATAAAAAGAATTTCTATGTTCTGATTGAAGATGGCTAATTTCAACTCCGTTTGTGATATCGAATTTAAGCGTTGATAAAGTCGCTCTCGGGTCTTGAAAGAGATGATCATGAATCTTAGCCTGGCTGATTCCCCAAGTGGCCACGTTATTATAAGGCTTTGAAATCAAAGCAAGACTATTTATAGTGTTGCTTGAATGGAAGTGAGTAAGACTTCTAAGATGGTTTTGGTGGAAAGTGGTTAAACCGAATTCTATTGGAATAATTTTTGACTCTTGACCAGATTTACGAATCATCTGCACTGCGGCCCTTGAATCAACATGCCAGCCATCTAACATGTCTTCTGGGAAACCTTTGATGAGCTCCCACATCTCTCTTGGGGCTAGTTGAAAGTCTCCAATCGCATCAGCAAAGAGTAGGTCTTCCTCTTCATTTTCAGTAGGTGATGTTGTTAAACTCAGCATGATTGGTGTGGATTCAGATAATGAACGAATAACATGATTTGTTGCTTGAGGATTACGTTTATCTAAAACTTCCCAAATGTACTCTGGAACTTCGTATCTAAATGATTGCCATAATCGATCATCCAACTGTCTAATCAGGCCTTGAAAAGATAATTCCTCATCTCCAATAAAGAGAATATCTGTATTAGTAGAAAGAATCCATTTGTTTTGGGGATTTGCTCGACGAATTCCTACATTTCGAGCTATTGGCTCCAATATCATTTTGGGACTACTTCCCTTGACTTCATCGTGAACTTTAGGATCCACAGCCAAAATACGTAAGAATTTCTTGGTTTGATCTGTCAAATCATCAAATATCGATAAAGGCATTGGTGGAAATGGCCTAGGGGTGTTCCAGTCAACAAAAATCAATTCATCGCCATCCCTTAGGCGCATAGAAATTGAATTCAGGCTAGAAGCAACTCTTTTTCCTAAAATATAACCATGATTGTCGTTACGCCCAACTACGACGACGGATAGCATCCGACTAGGATATCAGCGACATTGGGGGAATCTTGAAAGTAGCAGTTGTTGGATTAGGAAAGCTAGGGCTGCCGTTAGCAGCACTTTTGGCGACGTCTGGAAACGAAGTCCGTGGTTATGATTTGTCACCCAGCCACAGGGACGCTATCAAGTTTGGAACAATTAACTTCAAAGAACCCAGATTAGGCGACTTGCTCATGGACGCTCGTGAGTCACTTGTAGTTGTAGATTCGATTTCTGAAGCAATGAATGGTGTGGAAGTTGTTTTTGTAATCGTTCCCACTCCTAGCATGCCCAGTGGCGAATTTACAAATGAATTTGTAATTAGTGCATTGAGTGAAATTGGCACCGCAATCGCCGGAAGAAATCAAAGGATCGTAATCGATATCGTTAGTACTGTAATGCCAAATTCCTGCGCTGGAGTTCTCAGTCAGGCGCTTGAGGAGTTTTCTGGTCGGAAAATAGGCGAAGACTTAGGTATTTGCTATAACCCCGAGTTCATTGCCCTTGGATCCGTGATTCATGACATGGAATACCCAGATATGCATTTAATTGGCCAATCTTCGGATTGGGCGGGAGAGTTGGTCCAATCTGCTTTAAAGACAATTACTCGGCGTGAAGTCCCGGCAAGACGTATGAACTTGACGGAAGCCGAATTAGTTAAGATCGCGGTAAATAACTATGTCACAATGAAAATTTCATATGCCAATATGCTGTATCAAGCGGCATTGACATTAGAAGGTGTAGATATTGACACCGTTACGAATGCAATAGGTTTGGACTCACGAATCGGAACTAAATATTTGAGAGCAGCTGCTCCATATGGAGGTCCATGTTTCCCACGAGATACCCGTGCGCTTTCCTTCCTTTATGGCAAATTAGGCCTTGAAAATTCTCTTTCCGAAGCAACTGATTTGGCAAACAAGAATCACATTTCTTTTATCTCGAAGTTCATTCAAAAGAACGTTTTAAAAGGTGCAACGATAGGAATCTGCGGTGTTAGTTATAAAACTGGTACACAAGTTATTGAAGAAAGCCCCGGCGTGGCCATCGGAAAAAAGCTTGCTGAAAACGGTCATGAGATTAGGTTTTGGGATGACGAGCAAGCAACTCCTGTTGAGCTAGAAAATATGTTTTATGCAGAAAGTTCACCTGAATCTTTAGTTAATGAAGTTGATTTTGTAGTAATAACTCGTCCACTAACTAATCCTAAACCCTTCTATGATCTTTTGAACAAATATGAGAAACCTTTCTTGGATCTCTGGCGCCAAGGATAAAAAATGGTGCTCGATAATTATTCAAAGAAGGTCGTTGTATTTGTAACTTCCTTTAATAGACAAGAAACAACACTCCGATTTCTTGAGAGTTTATATACAGAAGCATTAAGGTCGCGACATTTCATCTCGATTTATCTAATGGATGATTCGTCGCCAGATGGAACAGGCGAGGCAGTATCAGAGAAATATCCAGATATAAATGTAATTTACGGAAATGGGAATCTATATTGGGTTGGCGGCGTACGTCTAATTCTCGAAACTATTGGCGAAGATTTGAAAAACTATGATGCCATTTTGTTGGCTAACGATGACATAGTGCTGAATCCAGGGAGCGTCGATTCACTCGTACATTATGGCTTCTCTCAAGATGCAATTGTCGGTGGAACTGTCTGCACTCAAGAAGGACAAGTGGAATCATCAGGAAGTTTGCTAGGAATAATTTGTAAACCAAAACCAAGATTATTGGTTGCAAATGGGCAACTGCAAAAGTGCGACCTCATGCCAGGGCACGTAATGCTGATACCAATGAGCATTTATGATTCATTAAATGGTTTCGATAAAATACTTCCATACCGATTCTTAGATTTAGAATTTACTCTTCGCGCAAGTAGGAATGGCAAGAAAGTCTTACTCGTACCTGAAATTGTTGCAGTCACAGATGAAGTTCACAATTATTATCTTGAGACTTCCTCGATGCGCGGAAGCATAGGCAACTTAGTCAAGAGAATACTCCTTGATCCTAAAGGCCCTTATTGGAAGGAAAGCGTCTATTATCTCCGCAAAGTGTCACCGATAATTTGGTGGCTTTGGCTTCCATTCTTTTACAGAGCTTTCTTTGTAGCGGTATTTCGCAGTTATTTTGAAAAATTACCATTTGTTAAAAAACCTGCTACCCCCGTTACACTTGAAAAATGAAGTTGCGCGTGGCGCTGGCCCAAATCAACCCAACGGTTGGAGACCTTGCGGGCAACGCTGGGTTGATCGGAGACTCTGTAAAGAGTGCACAAGCAACAGGTGCTAATCTGATTGTTTTTCCCGAAATGATTGTGACGGGATACCCGATTGAGGATCTAGCTTTGCGCCCATCCTTTCAAGCAGCAAGTATTCGAGCTGTACAAGAAATCGCAGCATCAATTACAGGCGACATCGTGGCCATTATTGGCTACTTAGACCAAGGGCCAAAAAACGTGGTCGCTGTGATTCATGATGGAAAAATCAGAGCCACATATGTAAAGCGCCATTTACCTAATTACGGAGTCTTTGATGAGTTCCGAAATTTTGTGGCAGGGGATCTAAGTTTGGTTGTGCGAATCCATGGGGTTGATGTGGCGATCGCAATCTGTGAAGATATTTGGCACTCACTAGATTCAATCGCAGCACGCACCCCGGGGCTATTAGTTGTTCCAAACTGCTCACCATTTGAGCGCAATAAAGATGATGTGCGCTTGGCGCTAGTACAGAAGCGGGCCAAGGAAATTAGTGCACCTGTTGCCTACGTCAATATGACTGGCGGCCAAGATGATCTGGTCTTTGATGGCGATAGCATCGTTGTTGGTAAAGATGGATCCGTCCTTGCTCGCACCGCCCAATTTGTTGAACAATTAATTGTTATCGACATTGATTGCACCGAAGGTAGTTCACGACCAGATGTTGTAATCTCTGAACAACCAACTTCGCATTCGAGCCCCGCTCATTCTTCAATTGCCACACCACTGTCAGATGAAGCCGAAATGTGGAACGCACTTGTTATGGGTCTTCGCGATTACGTTGGTAAAAATGGATTTAGATCTGTGGTCCTTGGTTTATCAGGTGGCATTGACTCGGCACTAGTTGCTGCAATTGCAATTGACGCCCTGGGTGCAAAGCGAGTCAATGGTGTTGCGATGCCGAGCAAGTATTCATCGAGTCATTCAGTAGAAGATGCCCAGTCTTTGGCCGATGCCACCAGCATTCACTTTAGAATCACACCGATTGCCCCCATGGTCGATGCCTTTATGGACAATGTGGATTTAGAGGGTTTAGCTGAAGAAAACCTGCAGGCACGTGTTCGTGGCACAACCTTGATGGGAATTTCAAACCAAGAGGGCCACTTGGTTTTGGCCACCGGCAACAAGA
>Ga0194133_10005052_pt1 | contig 17082 bp, 14 predicted proteins | sample TA2KigOf40mmetaG_FD_155448 | JGI IMG/M metagenome (GOLD analysis project Ga0194133, IMG submission 155448) | Freshwater microbial communities from Lake Tanganyika, Tanzania - TA2015055 Kigoma Offshore 40m | ecosystem: Environmental > Aquatic > Freshwater > Lake | place: Tanzania: Lake... | reverse complement strand
TATCTACCTTGGTAAGTACAAACAAGTTTCCAGAATACGTCATTGCAAATTGACCGAGAAGTTGATCATTCAGCGAGTTAGCCTCTGGAAAATTAAAAGACGAGTCTGCGGTTGCGAACACTGAAAACCCTCTACCGGCACTTCCGGTTGGACCAACCGCGCCTGTCGGACCAGTCTGTCCGGTAGGACCGGTAAGACCAGTTGGACCGGTTGCGCCCGTTGGACCCGTTTCACCAGTAGGACCAGTTTCACCAGTGGGACCCGTTTCACCAGTAGGACCAGTTTCACCAGTGGGACCCGTTTCACCAGTTGGACCAGTTGGACCAGTAGAACCAGTTGGACCCGTTTCACCAGTTGGACCGGTGGGTCCAGTTGAACCAGTATTTGATGCAGTGCCAGGAATACCTTGTTCTCCCTTTGAACCCGTATGTCCTTGGTATCCTCTCGGGCCTACTAAACCCTGTAACCCAGCGGGGCCGGTTGAACCTGTGTTTGCAGCTGTTCCTGCTAAACCTTGTATTCCTTGTATACCTTGCTCTCCTGTAGGACCTTTGATATAATTAGATGATCCGATATCATACGCAAACGTATATGTTACCTGATTTAATTCATTAATGGTAAGAACGTAAAGGTTTCCTAACCCATCTAATGCAAATTTTCCTACATGAGAAGAATCCGGATTCGGTGGAAAATTGGCAGACGTGTCGGAAACAACAAAAATTGAGAATCCTGCTCCTGCAGGACCAGTAGACCCTGTTGTCCCGCCGCTCCCTTGTTGACCAGTTGGACCCCTGTCTCCTGGCCTGCCTATATAACCGGTTGCTCCTCTTTCTCCTTGCAATCCTTTTTCTCCAGTCATTCCAGTAGTTCCTGCTAGTCCCGTAGGCCCTGCTACTACAGTTTCTCCTAGGTTATATATAAATGAAAAATTATGCTGAGTTGTAAATCCATTGTAAACGTAAATATCACCACTAGAAGTTACAACTGCAAATTCTCCTACATTCGAAGGCGAAGGACTTGGTGTTATTGATTGTAAATCTGGATAGGATGAAACTACTGCAAACACTTTAAAACCATTTCCGGGTAGACCTTGTGGTCCGATCGGACCTTGAGGACCAGTAGCTCCTCTATCAGCGGCAGTTCCGGGGATACCTTGTTCTCCTTGAGGACCTCTTTCGCCAGGAGGACCCTGAGGGCCAACAATAGTCGATGTCTCGGTATCTAAAACAACTGGATTTGCATCGGGAACAAACGTATTTTGAAAAGTTATATTTCCTCTATTTGATGATACCGATACATCTCCAATATAAATTGTATTAGGTTTAAAATATCCTTCATTTGCATAGATCGCTGCGAACCTCATTCCTGAAGAACCAATAGTATGGATCCCAGTAATATCAGGAAGAATTGACGATACAACCGTACCTGAAAATACTCCCATTTCTCCCTTTGGACCAGTTGGACCAACCGCGCCAGTTGGTCCAGTAGGGCCAGTTTCACCAGTAGGGCCAGTCTCACCAGTTGGACCGGTTTGTCCAGTTGGACCAGTTTCACCAGTAGGACCCGTTTGTCCAGTTGGACCCGTTTCACCAGTAGGACCCGTTTGTCCAGTTGGACCGGTTTCACCAGTCGGCCCCGTTTCACCAGTGGGACCAGTTTGACCCGTTGGACCGGTTTCACCAGTGGGACCAGTTTGACCCGTTGGACCGGTTTCACCAGTGGGACCCGTCTCACCAGTGGGACCCGTTTGACCGGTGGGACCCGTTTCACCAGTAGGACCCGTTTGACCGGTTGGACCCGTTTCACCTGTCGGACCCGTTTCACCAGTGGGACCCGTTTGACCGGTTGGACCGGTCTCGCCGGTTGGACCCGTTTGACCAGTGGGACCCGTTTCACCCGTTGGACCCGTTTGACCAGTGGGACCCGTCTCACCAGTGGGACCCGTTTGACCGGTTGGACCGGTCTCGCCGGTTGGACCCGTTTCACCCGTTGGACCCGTTTGACCTGTTGGACCCGTTTGTCCAGTTGGACCGGTTTCACCAGTGGGACCCGTTTGACCTGTTGCACCCGTTTGACCTGTTGGACCCGTTTCACCAGTGGGACCCGTTTGACCTGTTGCACCCGTTTGACCTGTTGGACCCGTTTGACCCGTTGGACCAGTAGCACCAGTTTCGTCATTTAAAAAGCTTAAACCGGTTTGTATATTTGTTGGTGTTAATTCATTAAACAATATACTAGCAGTTACAGAGTTTGTATTTCCTATTGGTTGCACTACATACGCTTCAACGCATATTGGACACTTGTTACTTGGAATCACTGTATATTGAATATTAAAATATTGCCTCGTAAGTTTTGGTAATAAAGTATTCGATATTATGGTCTTATTTGATTCTCCGTCAGAGAGTAAAACCTTCGTATTTGAATTTGTAACATCGACATAATATATTTTAAAAAAAAGGTAAATATTTTGAGCCATCGAATTCACTTGAGTATATGCGTTTATATCCCACTGTGCAGCTTGAATGACTCTTGAATGACCGTTTATACCTCCATCAGTTGTAAAGGTTCCTAACAGTTTACTTGTATTATCATTCGGTCCGGAAAAATACATCGTAGTTCGCGTTGCAATTGAATTTGAACCCTTGTAAAGGGTACCGGCCTGATCTGGTGTTGAAAACTGATTTGCTGGGTAGTTACTATTATTAAAAAACAATGTAAGACCACTTGCAACACCAGCTTCACCTCTTGGACCAGTTGGACCCGTCTGACCAGTCGAACCCGTGCTTCCAGTGGATCCATATAAAAATACTTCATCAGTAATATCTCCGACATAATTATATGCCATATTTGGACCAGTATTTCCGCTATTTGTTCCCGCATACATGTATAAATCCCCACCTTTTATCAGCACAAATTCTCCAACATTATTAACTGTTGGTGCAGGAGAAATTGAGTTAAAGTGGCCTTCTGACGACCCTTCCAAATTTGCAAAGATTTTAAATCCTTTGCCGGGAGGGCCTACAGGACCAGTTATACCGGTATGCCCTGTATCGCCGGCGCCACCGGGACCTGTTATACCAATACCTCTTGGTCCAATCGGACCTATTTCACCCGGAGGACCGGTTGATCCAATTGAAATAGTTCCTCGTAATCCAGTCCGATCACTTGCTTGCATGGGCATTTTTATGGATTGATATTTATAATATTAATAAATAATTTTTTAATTGGTTATTAATTTATATTATTTGTTTACTAAAGTGAAAATGAAAGTGATAAAAATGTTAAAATATGAATAAAATATAAAATATGAATTATATATAAATGTTTTTTACTAGACTATCCTATCTATAGTTATATTGGTAGCGATACATCGAATGAATACAACAAAAACATACAACCAAATGTCTACACCCCGATATGAATGTAAATACGAATGTAACACATGCTTATTCTACACAAACAAATTAACCGATTATAATCGTCACATATCTACTCAAAAACATAAAAATTTATCAGCATTGTCACAACATTTGAATTTGGCTCCCCAAATACCGGCCCACAAAGCAGCCCCTGCAGATGCCTCCTCACAGACGCCTACTTGGAACAATTCTTTTTTGTATTCAGAGTCATCTATAAATGACACAGGGTCAAATTCTAACTACAGGTATACTACGTGGTATAAATGTAAATTCTGTGAAAAAAAATATGCAGCACGAAATAGTGCATGGTATCATGAAAAAAAATGTAAGTATACAACGAATAACCCGAGTATGTCAACTGAATCGAACACTTCAATATGTATAACTTCTACAAATCAAGAATCTCTTGCACTTGCTTTACAAAATAAAACAAAGGATGAAGTTATTGACCGTTTATTGAAAGATAATGCTGAAATGATGAAACTATTAAAAGAAATTGTTCCAAGAATTGGCCCCACAACAATGATAATGAATACAACAAATCATAATAAGTTTAACATCAATGTTTTTCTTAATGAGCATTGTAAAGATGCTTTAAATATTTCAGACTTTGTCAACTCGATTAAAATAACAATGCAAGACCTGAAACTTACTGAAGAACGCGGTATCGTAGAGAGTATTTCGAATGTCCTTGTACAAGGACTGAATGATATGGACATATGCAAACGTCCCATACACTGTACTGATTTGAAACGCGATATTCTTTATGTAAAAGAAAACGAACAGTGGGAACGAGATGAAACCCAGGAACATTTACGAAAAAGTGTAAATGATATTGCGTATAAACAAATTCTTTCCGTAGAAAGTTGGAAAAATACCCTTCCAAATTTGAATTATGACGACACGTTACAACTTCAATATAATTCTCTACTTAAAAAAACCCTAGCCGACACTGGTGAAAAGGATATTAAAAAAATAGTAAAGTCCGTTTGCAAACAAGTATATTTATCTGACATTCCATCCGTTTTACAATCCCAAGACCAGTCCGGTGAATAACATTTTTGAATTCACAGTATAAAATTAATAAAATGAATATAGACTGATTAATATTAAAATTAACTGATTAATATTAAATTAAAATTAAAATTTAATGGCATCTAAATTTTTTGTTTATATATTAGAATCGTCGAGTAAGCGAGCTACGTATGTAGGAGCAACTACTGATCCTTCTAGGCGACTTCGACAGCACAATAAAGAACTAGCAGGTGGTGCTCATGCTACTGGAGTGAAAGTTTTATCTGGAGAATCGTGGAATATGGTTTGCTGTGTTTCAGAGTTTCCTACATGGAACGCAGCTCTTCAATTTGAATGGAGACTTAAACAAATTACTAGACTAATAAAACCCTCCCTTTCAACTCTCGGTAATAAAAGTGTCGCGCCTATTGAGTTTCGACGAATTGCATTAGAAAAACTTTTAAAAATGGATCGACCGACCGCAAAGGCAATACCTTATTCGGAATGGCCAAACGGCATCGGTCCAGTTGTAACATGGATGGAATGAAGCTAATTCATTTTTAAATACTATTCTTAACTATTCTGAAAAAACGTCAATTCCGGATTGTTGACTTTGTAACTCTACATTCAAACTTGTATTTTTACTTGTAACGCTTGTAAAAATAACGTCTGCTCCGTCAAGAAAGTCCTTATCCTTATCCTTATCCTTATCCTTATCCTTATCCTTATCCTTATCTGTAGTATATATCGGGGGGGATACATTCATATTCATAGCGGTTGTCTGTATCTGTGTCTGGACAACTACATGCGGAAGAATTGCCATTAGCCGTGTTTTGAGATTATTCGTAAAAATGATGTATGGTAACCGTTCGTCGTCTAAAAAAATCTTCCATAAGAAATGCATTTTTTTCCAGGTAATAAAGTATTGACTATTATTGCACGGAGCTGTTGCAGTAGCAATAAACCGTTTAATGATTGCGTCTTCATCATTCAATTTCAAATACAAACAATGTGAGTGCAAGGCCGGATCTTTACAGTATTGAGATTCTAAAAAGAAATCTGCATTTTTGAATCGTTTAGAATAACAACATGCTACACACATAATTTCTACAATATTTCGTTTGAAGGGAGACGAGTATTCGCATACGTTCACATTAGAAATTCCAGAGTCGTTCATATCAATTAGCCGACATTCACTAAATGTGTGTTCATAAAATTTAAATTTAAAAACATTATTCATTCCATGCATTCCAAAGAGAGCAGCGCATTCGCATGATAACTCTTTAATAAACCGCTTCGCTTTGGAAGTAATAAAATAAAGATTTACATTTTTTTTATAATAAATGTCTCCGAGCAGAATAAGAAAATGTTTGGCAGCGTCCCTGCTTTTAAACACGCTTGGAACAAAAAGAGATAGTACTTTTTGAATCGTATGAGATTCGGGAGTAGAATTCAAAAGCTCTTTTTCTTCTTTGATACGTTTTATAATTTGATTTTTAATTCTATATTTCCATGGGTTTAATTCCTCGTATTCATTAAGCGCCAAAAGCGTCACTTGTGTGATTTCATCCTCTTCAATGATTTCATATTTCATTGTGTTGCGATTATAAGAAAAAAACAAGTCAATTGCAGAGTTATAATAGTATTTATTCGCATCGTCAGTTAAAAATTGGTCAATAAACTCATCTGCTGTAGTAGATAATGCAGTTTTACGTTCGGATCGTTCTTGTAAAGTAACTTCATAGTTGCTTAACGTGATAGGAATTTGTAGAACAAGCGTTGATAATTTTGATAATACGGCATCCCGTCCTTGATATTTAACAATAAGATCATCAATTATTTTATGTAAACGCATAGAGTCGTCACTTACACTTTGTATGTGTTCATTTTCATTTTCAATCTCAGCTTCTGAACCAGATACTTCTTCTGTTGGAGCGGTTAAATCCGAATTATTCATGTTTATTATTATGTATGTACTTCAATTATAACCATGGTTTTAAATATTTAAATGATATAAACAATACATAATGTAAAATAATATCGTATTGAACACATTAGTCATTAGTAAAAATAGTAAACTAATAAACAATTATGAAACCGAAAATAAAAATTTTTATTTTGTCGATTTTCAACCATACTGAAATTTACGACGATTTTTATAAAAAAAATATGGAATATCTTGATGCTCTTACCAGCCGCCGCAAATATATTATGGAAAATGTCAAATTTTACTATGTAAAGGCAAGTCCGGAATGCAAATCTGCTTATCTGGATGAAGCCGGACGAATGATAACGGTTCCTGGAATTGAAAGCTGGTGTCCAGGAATATTAAAAAAAACACTGGCGAGTTTTTCTTTTATAAAATCAATACCAATTACATTTGACTATTTGGTTAGAACAAATGTTTCGACGTTTATTGACATTGAAGAACTTTATAACGAACTGCTACAAGTTCATTATTCACACAGCGTAGATGCTTTGGATCCAACTGCGCGCCATAAATACATTGCAATGGGCCATATTTCAAAATTACAACATTTAAATCATGGGTATGGGTTAAATGAGGACACAATTCGCATTTATTATAATCAAAAATTTTTTCAGGGAGTATGTATTATTATAAACAATGCGTTATTTCAACAGCTAGTTGAACGATATACATACTCTGTCAATACAAACATTGTAGACGATGTTGAACTGGGTCGCTTTATTTTTTCATATGAGTCATATGATAATGTGAGCAAAAAAGTGTTATACACACTAGACCTCAATAAACGAATGGTATCCTATTATGTCAGCGAGGCTGATGCGCAACGGCCTTTTATATTTTGTAATAACCGGTATAAGTCAAATCGATATGCCGATATAGAAAACTTTCATAAAATATGTTATAAGTATATTGATAGATTAACGCCTATGGTAAAATAGAAGCTAGTGCTGTTTGTATGTCTTCCGGAAGACTTTCGGGGTACGTAACATGAAAACAAATATGTAATGCCCCATTTTCTAAATTATTGTTTACAATGCGCTGAAATCCAAGACCTTTTATAGTTTTTACACTTTCAGGCTGAACGACGCTTCCAATATTTTTATTTACAATTTGATAGGTTCTTCCATTCAAATGAGAAATTTCGAATTGAAATCCGCATAATGATTCCTTGAGGGTTATTGTTTTTTCAAAAAATAAATCTAGATGAGATATGTCGCCATGCGACAAGTTTGAATTTTCATATCTTGTTTTTATACTTTGATTATTATCTATTGTTGAAAATAATGGATGCGAATCAAATTTTATAATGATAACGACATCGCCTGAGATGCCTGTTTCATTGATATTACCAGCTTCCGGTATTGTTACTGACTCTCCATGTCTGATCCCTTTTGGTATTTCAACTTGTAATGTTTGTTTTACGATATTGCTAAACATTTCATTCTCTGAAATTGTCTTTTCATATTCGATACTTAAACTTCCTCCCAGAAAAGCTTGTTCTAATGTTATAAAAACCGTTTTTTCAATGGGATCCGGTCGAATCATAGTTTTACGTTTTGATGGCTTGCTATCAGATTTTTCATTTACTGTCTCGCGCATTTGTTGCTGTTGCTGTTGCTGTTGCTGCATATGCATAATAAAAGGGTTTAACCCTCCTCCTCCGAAAATTTCAGCAGGATTTCCACTTTGATGAATGATATGTATCTCTCCTCCAAAATTACCAACTCCCATTCCCATTCCCATTCCCATTCCATTCATGTTTCTCATCGTCTGAAAAATACCACCTAGTCCACCAAACCCCCCATCTCCTCCTATTCCTCCTCCTCCGGAACTTCCAAAAAACATATTAAAAATGTCATGTGGGTTAATTTCTGCAGTAAACATTCTGCTTCCGCTTCCTCCAAATCCTGATCCTCCAAACCCTTTTCCAAATTTCAACTCCATGTCATACTGTTGACGTTTTTCAGGATCTGATAAAATTGAATAAGCTTCTGCTAGCTTTTGAAACATTTGAGTTGACTCTGGTGAGTTATTTTTATCCGGATGATGAATGAATGAAAGTTTGCGATACGCCCTTTTAATTTCATCAACATTTGCATTTTGTGCGACACCAAGAATATCATAAAAACTTGAAGACGACATTTAAAGATTATAACAACTACTGCAACTATTACAAAACTATATGTAAATTTGTAATTAGTTATTCTTAAGTGGTTAAAATGCTTAAACACTTTTCAAAATATTTCATCAAATTGGAGTACGACTTATGTTATTTATGACTACACCCACAAATACAGTTATAAATACCGTTGCTAGTGAAAATATTTCACATTATAGTTCCATAATTCAGACTTCATTCATAGTAAAGTATCAACCGACAAATGTTTCATGTTTTCAACAACTTAGTTTGAAGTTAAAACAATTTATTTCATCGTTGATATCAATCGATAGCTTGAACATACTTATTAGCGGACAGCTAGGCGTTGGAAAAACTGCAATTATCGGGGCCATAGTTAGAGAATATTACGGTTCAGACTACAATGAAAACAATATACTTGTTTTAAATTCTCTCAAAGAACAAGGAATTCAATATTACAGAAACGACTTGAAAATTTTTAGTCAAACGAGCAGTTTAATAAAAAATAAACGAAAAATAATAATTTTAGACGACGTTGATATGATAAATGACCAAAGTCAACAAGTTTTTAGAAACTGCATTGATAAATATCGTAAAAATGTACATTTTATCATGTCGTGCACAAATCTTCAAAAAGTAATCAATAGTCTACAATCCAGGACAATTATCATCGAAATCCCAGATCCTACTCCCAATACGCTGGTTCATATTGCAAGGCATATTATATCAAACGAGCCGTCAATCCAAAAAAATATCAAGTATGACTGTAAAAATAAATACTGTCCAATGCATTCTAAAATAGAAGAATCTGAAGATTTTAATGAAGCATATCAGTTAGATATTAACTGTCCGCTAGAATACATCATATCGCTCTCTAATAATACAATTCGAACCCTCATCAATTATATGGAAAAAATTTATATTTTTGATAAACCGTTAACCATAGAAGTTGCAAAAAACATGTATACGAATATATCTTGGACAGAACTTGAAGAATATACTGCACGTATTTCAAAAGGAGAACTAACGAATGCAATACGTGTATTTTACACACTTCATGACCACGGTTATTCGGTAATCGATATTATCGAAACTTATTTTTCATTTTTAAAAAACACCAAACAGTTGAATGAAAAACAAAAATACAAGCTAATATCACTGTTATGTAAATACATTACAGTTTTTCACAACATACACGAAGATGAAATTGAACTTGCTTTATTTACAAACAACGCAATTCAAGCGATTTTACATGACCATGACGTATGAGTTATAAGTATTCTATATTTTATTTGTTTTACGAAACTGTCATTTTTTGGATTTTTTTGGTTTAACCCCTTCAAACTCACGTTTTATTATTGTCAATGTTCGTTCTGCTCTATCGTTTTTTGACTCGTGTGCGAATCCAATCCACCGACATGATTGTTCAAAATGTGTTTGTGCTTCTTCTTCTTCTTCTTGAAGATTCGCAGCCTTCTTCAATTCGATCGCTTTGTATCCATGAGTATATCCGATAATTAGCATAGCTTTGTCATTTCCTTGCTCCGCCGCAAGTTCGCGCAACCGAAGCGCTTCCATCATATCCTCTTCTTTTGTGCCGCCCATTGTCATTTTACCACTACTATAAAGTTCGGCCAATGCAATTTGTGCTTCATCATAGTGTTGACTTACTGCAAGAGAAAACCAATAACACGCTCCATTATTATGAATCCCATTGTTGCGCTGTGTTGTTTGAATGAGTCCACAAACAAACTGACCATATTTGCTCCCATATTGTGCACTGTGCAGTGCCAAAAGATTAGCTTCATGCAAATGGTTGTATTTGAAGTAGTTGTATGCCAAAACACCCATGCAGTCAGGGTCGTTGTCAAAATCAGAAACCAAATCCACTGACATTGCAACGTGTTTCATTATGGAAGGTTTTATACCCACTTTGTCTCTGCTTAAATACATTTCTGCAAGCGCGGCGCGTGCCTGCAAATTGCCTAATTCGATTGCATCCTTCAATAGTTTCTCTGCATTCTGGTTTATTGCTGCGCACTCATCAATATTATAGTTGCGGAATGAGTGAGCCCGCATCTGTTGAGCACGTTTGAATAACTGAATGCCAAAGCCAAGTGCAGCTGCGCTATTCACAGGCAACCTTGATATGGCAATTTCTGCTCGTGCTTGCAAACTTCTTGGTGCCGTTTTGAGCGGGTCCAATAACTGTGTAGCAAGGTGTGTTTGTAAACCAGAACCGGGTATACTCATCAGTAAATCTTTTAATTTTTTGTCCACTGGCCCCTTCAACGTTTCCTTTCTGAAATGGTTAAGTGATTTGGGTTTGAGTCTAAACGTTCCACCCCTCTTTTTCTTTCTAAATACTTTTTTCTTTTTTATGCGCCGAGTAAACATTTGCAGGGTTAATATATAATATTATATATGTTGAATAAATTTTGACTATGCAAGAGTTCAAGAAACTGCTTTATTGGATAGTTTATATTCAACGTAATAAACTTTTGAAGAAACCGACTGTTCATATTTCACGGTTGAAATAAACATTAATCCAATATGTTTTGAAATGTGTCGAATAACTTGTATAAACCGTATAAATGCACTTGAACCCGCCATTGGACGTTCCGCATAAAACGCGTATGCCGGTCTGTAATACTGAGACGCCATAAGCTTCATAAACGGCTCTATAACATCCAGATAAATACCTCGTTTAAAAGCAATACTATCAAATGTAAAAAAAAGACGGTCAGATAAATCTTGATCTGAGAGTATACCGTTTCCGGATTTTAAAATATGCATAATTTTTGAGCTTTCAACAGGTTGTCCGCACATTTGTTCGGAAAACGTATAAAAAACGTCTAGTGGCAATGACGTTTTAAAAATACTTACAGATCTAAGTGAAGGTGCTGAAATGATTTTTCGTTTTTTTACTATAAACGGATTCGTAAGATGAAGTGAGTTTAAACTCATGTCCATATCCATAGTCACGATATTTCAGCGCACGTGTCAATATGTATATAAATATATTTAATATTTATATTCACTATCTATCTAACTAAATGAGTTGCATGGGCACTTTCTAATAAAAATTATCAGTTGTTCTTCCAATACACATTGAATATAAAATACGGTTTTGAAAGTAAGATAGTGCGAATGAAAGTAGTAATCCGATACTATAAAGATAATATTGCGTAGAGCCAGTGTGTTTAACTGCGTTGTATAGCATTGAAACGGCTACAAATACCATATACACAAAAAATATGATTGCGATGTAATAAAAAAACAAACAATATTTTTTATCTAGAGGCCCAAATATTGCGTCCATTTGAATAGAGTTTGAATATGAATAAAAATAACTTTTTTTTATAAAATACGTAAACATAATATTTTATAAAAACATATGTGAAAAATTGTCTTATTCGATTTGACTTTAATGTATTAAATACCCAGTATAATTCGATATTATTTTATTAAAACTTTCCCAGTCATCGTATACTGTAGCGTTGCTTAAATTTTCCCAATTCAACAAAGAAAGTTTTTTTAACTGGGGTGATCTATTTCTTATATTTAATTCATGTAATCTAGTTGACGGTTTCAGTTCAACTAATAAATCAACACCAATCCATTCTGAATAGACTGGATCATGCCCTATAATTATTTTAGTATGATTTTGTAAGTATTGTCGATTTGTTACTATTATTGTTTTATAAATATTACTTACTGTGCCTATGTCTTCATTTATAATTGCGTCTTGCAACTCTTTATGATACTTCAAATTATGAAACGACCATATAAAGTCATCAATATCTAAAAATAATTCTGGGTATTTTTTTACTAGTTCCGTTTTACCTCCGCCTCCACAAATCACAATTAACTTCATAGTCTTAGCTTAGCTTCTTATGTTTTAAACTAAAAATATATTATTTAAATATTGTATTCAAATATCGCTAATTACCAGAACATGTTGGACCGGTACATTTTCTTTTAGCGCTATTATCAATATTTGCAGGTGAGTACCCTTCAATTGCGCCATAGCTTCCAAAAATCATTGAAGATGCAAGAATAATAACAAGTAATGCGAATAAAAACCAGGTTCCTTTTAGCATAATAATGTATAGTTTACTATTTGAATGAACAAAACAAAAAGCTTGTAAATTTAATTTTGTCTTATATATTCCAGACAGATAATATAAAATAAATAAAAATAATTAAGTAGTTTAAAAATACAAAATGATTAAAACGGACCCAGTCGCATTATCTGAATCTGACCAGACTATCCTCTTCAAAGAAGCTCATGTATTTATGGATGCTAGTCGAACTGCATTAGTTATATTTGGCGTAGCAGTTGTGATTATTTTATTTTTTATAATTGGTCCGTTTCGTCCAGATTCTTCGGTTTATACATTATCGATTCGTATTCTAGCATGTGTTGTTTTATTTTATGCTATTTATACGAATGTTAATTCAATTATGAGTGTGTACAATATTAAGGGAATATTGTCACTGAATTCGATGCATGACTTCCGTGTAAATTTTTATATGTGTATTTTTTTTACAATATTAATGGCATCACTTGCTGTAATTTTATTATATAAGCATTTTTTTTAATAAAAAAATAAAAATATATAAGATAAAGATAAAGTAAAGGTCTTCAGTATTATATTATATATTATAATCTTATAAGTACAATTAATACCATAAAATGGAAATACGAATTTTTGGAATGACGGTTAGACTAGAAATTCTAATTATAACACTGATAGTTGGAATGATTATGGGAGGACACATGTTGTGTTCTTGTTCAAAGGTTCCAATCTCAGAAGCGTTTGCGTTTGGATCTACCGAACCTATGACGAGTGGAAAAGATGGAGAAACTGGACAGTCTGCGCATGACGCGTCGGGAGAGCCCGTATCTGAAAATCAACCTCAAAACACTCCGTCGCCTGCGAATGTTCCGGCAGCAACTTCCCAGAAAAATGGAAATTCAAAAATAAATGCGGAAACCGTAGCGGGGTTAGCAAATCTTATCCCTCAGACGCTTAATGGGTTTCAGAACATTATTTCGGGAATTGGAGCAACTACTACGCCCCCCACAAGTGATGATAGCGAGCCATTTACAGACTATGCATACTACAAAGGTGGTGAAAATAATTCAGATGTTTCCAGCAGTTGGATTAATAAAGCGAGTTCTTATTCAAAAAATTTAGGCTATCAACAAACTGCTGAAAAGTCGGATATGTATATGGGAACCCAGGTGCCACTCCCTGACGGAGAACTCTTTTTCTTTCAGAACAATCAGTTTAAACCGGAGTGCTGTCCTTCGCCATACAGTGCATCAACTGGATGCGCGTGTATGAGCAGCGAACAAATTGCATATTTAAATTCAAGGGGTGGCAATCGTAGCGGGGACAGTGAATTTTAATAAAACATAATATTATATTTATATTTATATTATGTCCATAATATACATATAAATGTATGCATGTAAATGAATCAAATGAAACAAATGACGAATAGTGACGATAAAAAAACAATAACGATTATAACCGAGTCTTCATCAAATCCTAAAAAGAAAGATAATCGTTTGAAAACAAAAACGTTCCATCAATTACCTACACTGACGCACCGCGAACAAGTGATCCTAATAAACCAGCTATTTTTAAAATACGACTCTGAAATGAATGAATTGAATGTTGATATTGAAAATACAACCGACCAGTATATACAAATGTATATGACGCTCATTTCAAAAAAAATAACAGGTTATAAACAACAGGATGTTAATAATACAATTTATGATGATAAATGGTTTATAAGTATAAATGAACTGTTAGAAATACTTGTTTCTTCGAAACTGAGATGCTATTACTGCAGAGACGCCTGCTACGTTCATTATACTGAACCACACTCAAGTAGTCAATGGACGCTTGATCGAATTTCGAATGATCATGGGCATAATAGAAATAATGTTGTAATATCTTGTTTGAAATGTAATTTAAAACGCGGTATGAAATCAAGCGAAAAGTTCAAACTAGGAAAACAACTTCGATTTATCAAAATATAACTGCGGGCGTAAACATATTAAACATAACTTTCTTTATATGGTTATATCATTAATTATTGCGGCGCATAATCAACGTAAAATGTCAGATTCAATGGATAATAAAGATAATAAAGATGTAATAACACAATCCGATTCCAATTCTAGTAAATCGCGTGCGAACGAATGTATAGAGTTGAAAAATTTAAAATATAAAAGCATGATGCTTAAAAACAACCAAAAAAAAGGAGATGCTGCGATGCAACTTTTACACAATACGTCCAAAACTGATAGTGTTATAAATGTTGAAAAGTTTCTTGAACATGAACGATCAAATAAAACAAATGACCTTTGGGGAAAACTTGACAAAACTGTAAAAATTTCAAAATTGAACGCTTTTGCTAAAAAATATGTTGAGGACAATGGTCTTAATAGTAGCGATATATCGTCTCTTGTTTCGTTTTTAACAACCTGTATTGATCATAAAAAAATTGTAAAAACAAAAGATGTTGTTTATGACAAAACAAATGGAGTCATTGTTTCAATTCCAATTTTAACACATATAACAAACACAAACGTGCCTATAAAGTTTACGCTTCGTAGGTGTGAAAAACGACCTTCTACATTAAAATCCTTACACCACGGAACTTCAAAAGTCTTAGATCCAACCTTACTTTAACTTTAACTTTATATGAAGTCTGAAGTCATAGATACTCACTTGACTTGAAAAACAATGATTTCAAGTCAATACGTTTTTTATTATTCATTATTCATTATTCCATTATTCATTATTCATTATTCCATTATTCATTCGCCGTTTAAATAAAATAGTTGGGACAACACACTGTATAGCCCATCTCCTAAAACCTTTATTTTATTCAACTCATCTTGCATCGCTACATTCACTGCAACAACTGACCCGGCATATACCTTGAACGTCCTGCCTTGTAAAAATAAATAATTTATAACGGCCCCATTCGAATTTACCAGATTTGTACCATTGAATGAATAAACTACATCATTTAGTTTAATGTTCTCGTTTGCATTCATGGGAATGTATATTGATTTACCTCCAGAAATATCATCAATAGTAACGGTTACGACCTTGTTATTACTAGAATCCACAGTTGCAGGCGCCTTTATCGTGAACGTGGCCTCAGCAACATCAGTCCTTGGAGTTGCTAAAAACGTATTGATGTCGCTTCCGGAAACCGGCGCCGCAACTTGTACTGCACCAATATCCACATTATTGATATTTTTTAGAAGCTGCAGTTTTTGCACGGTGCTAAATACTGGTAAATTTGTTGCTCCGCTGATATTTGCATTAGAAAAATTCGTATTTGTGATCACTGCACCTGAAAAATTCACGTTCCTTAAATTTGCACCTGAAAATGATACACCGGAAACGGTGGTCCCTGCCAGTGAAGCCCCTGATAAGTCTACCGAAGCAAATGATGCACCCGATGAAACGGTTTGACCTTGGAGCGCGGTTCCGGCCGCCGTGATAACAATTATGCATATTGCATTGGGCGGAGCTTGATAATTTGCACTATCTACTTGAGTCGCGGTAATGATAACGGTTCCAGAGCCTTTCAAAGTGACAAGTCCTGTAGTTGCACCCACTGTAGCAAATGCGGTATTGCTGCTGCTATATGTAACTGCTCCGGAACTTGCACTTGAAGCAGTTACGGCGAATGGTAGATCGGTAACATTTTTGGTAGTTGGAGGATTTACAAATGCCAGCGTGGGCATGGCTTTACTGACAGTCAGCGTGTTACTGGTTTTCGTGGCGGCGTTATATTGGTTTGTTTGTGATTGTGTGGCATTAAACGAAACATCACCTAACCCGACAATTGTAATAACTGTTCCTGATGGGTCAATCGTTGCAACATTTGTGTTACTGCTACTATAAACAATCGCAACGCTGGTATTATTGCTTGTAGGTTTTGTGTCAATAGTGAACGACGCGTCAATGATTGTTTTAGAAGACGCGACTTGAAATGATGCGGCTGAAAGCGTGGACGTTCCACGCGATACTGTCAGCGTATTACTTGTTTTGGTCGCGGCATTGTATTGGTTTGTTTGTGCTTGCGTGGCATTGAACGATACGTCACCTGCCCCGACAAGGGTTACCGTTATGCCAGACGCATCCACTGTGGCAACATTCGTATTGCTGCTGCTGTAAACAATCGCAACGCTGGTGTTGTTGCTTGTGGGTAATGTATCGAATGAAAATGGAGCGTTTCCGAACGTTTTACTGGAATCAACCGAGAATGTTGCGGACGACAGCGTAGACGTTCCACGCGATACTGTCAGTGTATTACTTGTTTTGGTCGCGGCATTGTATTGGGCTGTTTGTGCTTGGGTGGCATTGAACGATACATCACCTGCCCCGACCAAGGTTATAAAATTCCCGGACGCGTCAATGGTTGCCACACTGGTGTTGCTGCTGCTATACGTTATTAGCCCATCACTATTACTCGTA